>Ga0153939_1000151_pt1 | contig 23962 bp, 19 predicted proteins | sample TSNJ023MetaG_FD_104734 | JGI IMG/M metagenome (GOLD analysis project Ga0153939, IMG submission 104734) | Attine ant fungus gardens microbial communities from New Jersey, USA - TSNJ023 MetaG | ecosystem: Host-associated > Fungi > Mycelium > Unclassified | place: USA: New Jersey, Brendan T. Byrne... | reverse complement strand
TTTATTTGACTTTTTTTTTTTTTTTTTATTTGGACTTACTATATAAGAAAAGAATATGGAAAAATATCACATAATACAGTCATATATCAGGATATCACAATGTTATGTCATATGATAATATTATATAATAGATATAGAAAAGTAGTATACAGACTATATAGTAGTTATATAAGTAGTATACAGAATCAAATGGAAACTCTATTGAGTTCTTTTTGTCAACTCAGACTTAGAGTGTAATTAAGTCATCTCAGACCAAGCTGCTACACTAGAACTTGATTTCATATCTAGAGCACTGTTTACCTTGGACTTTGTTCATCTTAACTTTTATAATCTTTTCAACTCTCAACCAGTAGTCATCATAATCACTAGTTATCTTTATATATAGCTGAACTCTTGGCTTAAGGGAACTTAATAGTCAGTTAGGAACTATTGGTGGAAGTACAGTATCAAGCTCAAATATTGTGTCTAAGACCTGATCTTACAATTGAGTGATACTCAGTAGTTTACTTGTACTTTTTTCACTCTATAAACTTTATGCTGAAGTCCCATTGTGGACTATATATGCAAAAGAGTAATGCCACATCCTTAAGAAGGTATTTAGGTTAGAGATCCTCTTCTTGGAGTAATAGAATAACTATAGTATTAGGGCAATAGTAACTAAAGCAGTAAAACTCTGGCTAAATAAAGATCTTATACTCCAGTAGACATAGTGTAATTAGTAAGATCAGACTTTCATTCAACTTTTCTAGAGATACATTATAATATTTTTAGAACAATACAACTCTCTTATAAGCAGCATGTTTAATCAACAATGTACCCTTACTAAACTAAAAGCAGAGATAGAAGAAAGGGAAGAAAGAATGTATTAGAAATATAGAAAGTTTGGACATTTGGTCTATAACTACAGAAATAGAAAGGAGACAAAAGAGAAACTGATTCCCTAAAATAGATTTAAGGTAATAGTAAGTAGAATGATGTAGTATAGAGTAAAAGAAAAAGTGAAAGTGAAAAAACAAAAGATAGTAAAGAAAGAAATACAATGTTTTAGATGTTGGGGAGTAGGATACTACAAGTGAAAATGTCCAAATATTAAAGTTGAAAAGAAAAGGAGAAAAAATAAAAAAGTAGCACATATAGTTAGTCTATAAAAAGCACAACAAGAGAAAAAGCCAGTACATTCCTTATAGAAAAAGACACAAGAGTATTATAGTAAGAGGGATATACCCCTAAGAGGTACAGCTTTAGAAGAGCAAAGATAAAAGACAATGTAGAAGATGGTAACATTTGTGGAGTATGGAAGTGTAAGTACAAAAGCATTAAAATACAAAAGAACCAGGAATAGAGTTTTGTCTCTAAAGAATAGCTAAAGAATATTTGGTGTAGCTGATGTTTTGAAGCATAAAAGTAGAGAGAAAATTCAGTAAAAGAAAAAGAAACAGTTAAAGTAAAGTATACTCAATGTGAATAAAAAGATATAGTAACAAAGGTATTAAAAGAGAATAGAGAGAGAATTCTATGCCTAGAATATAGAATAGGAAAAAAGCAACTATAATAGAATTAAAGAATAGCAACATATCCTAAACAGAAAGAAGTGTAACAGAATAGTGCATAAACAGAAGTTTTGAAAAGTGTAGTAAAAAAGAAGGATAAGCAAAGAGACATTAAGAGAATATTCAAAATACTAAGAAAAGTATGGTTAAATATAGAAGTAAAAAAGGTAAATACATATGAAGATGTAATAGTAAAAGCACTCTTGGATAGTGGTATGATAGAAATGTTCATGGACAGGAAAATGGCAGTAAAACATGAATTTAGGCTACAAAAGCTAGAAAGACCAGTAATAGTCAAAAACATAAATAGAACAAATAACAGTAGAAGAGCTATCATATACTAAGTGGAAGTGAACATATATTACAAAAGTCATATAGAAAGAATAAGAATAGATATATACAATTTAGGAAGAATAAATGTGATATTGGAGATACTGTAGTTGCAAGTATACAACCTAGAAATTAATTGAAAAACAGAAGAAGTCAAGATGATCAGATACCTACTATTATATAAAAGAAATACAAAATTGGAAAAAAGACAGAAAGTAAAGAAAAGAAAAAGAATAGTAATACTAAAAGAGAAGAAGATAATAAGATAGACAATAAATGATAAAGAAAATTAAAAAAGAAAGGAAATCGAAACAGACTATAGAAAGATCAAAGAAATAGTTCCAAAAAAATATCTAAAGTAGAGAAAAGTATTTGGAAAAATAGAATCAAAAAGAATGCCAATAAGGAAAATTTGAGATTATATTATAGATCTCAGAAGAGAAGAATTTATTCTTTATCCAAAAACAAAAAAAAAGAAGTTTAGAACTTTATAAATAACTAACTAAGAAAAAAATATATTAGACTATCAAAATTTCCTTAGATATTGCTAGCATTCTTTGTAGGCAAAAAAAATGAAAGACATGATAAAATAGTAGAAAAAGTATTGAAAAGGCTAAAAGAAGATAATTTATATGTCAAACTAGAAAAGTATATGTGAAAAGTAAAAAAGATTGGATTCCTAAAGGTTAGAGTGATAGGGTTTTGGGTTCTCATACTGTGTCAGATGTCTTCTGCCAGATACTAAGAATTGGTGACTATGGCTCTAAAGTCAGTGGTCATGAGCTCCAGAAGTATCTACATTACAAACAGGTAGTCTCTGAGTTTCCAGTCTCTACCATCAGTACCAGAGGGAGAGGGGTCATCTACATTATCTTCCAGGAGCAAAAGAGAAGGTCTATTTCTGTACAAATCAATAGTGTAGAGTTCTGCTTTTTTTTGCTATATTTGCTTTTTACATAGAATACAATTGCTTTTGCAATGTTAAGAGCAGTGTGTCATCTCAACCTTACTGGTCTTCCAATTAATCTTTAGATTATGGTCCTTTAGCTAGTTATATCCCAGGATCAAATCTTGCTTTTCAAGGCCTGAGATAGTAAGCAGTATTCTTTCTGAATGAGTACTATACTGCAGAAGAATGTTCACCACTTTAGAGATATTTGTAAGGTATAGTTGCAATTTGATTTTGGATGTCAATTCTCAGTTCTTGGTAGAACTTGACTATAAGAGTTTGAAGGTTAGGGTATCTTATATCAGAGACTAGTGACTGGAAACTGTCAAGAAAGTCCTCTACTGTCCAAGTTCCCTGGTGGTAGGAGGTACCCTCTAGAGTATTTACTATGTCTACTTTTGTGTTTACTAGAAAAAACTGCATCTTGAACTGGACTTCAAAATCAGCCCAGGTTTGAATGGGAAAGAATCTGGTGTCTGCTTTCTAGCAGAAGAGATTCTCAGACTACTTTGCTATATAACCACTTTTGAAGAAGGTAAAGGCTCATAGGGCCTTTTCCTCTTCACAACTAAACTATTTCAAGGTTAGATATATGTAGAGGATGTAGGAGTTCAGAAATGCTCATCCAATACTGTAATCACTATTGAAATCCAGAGAGGAGAAGAGCTTGAGGTAGATATAAGTATAAGAGGTTGCTGGAGGAGGAGTTGCCAACATAGGAGGTGGCAGAGAAGAATTCATTACCAGAGCCAGATGTTGAAAGAAGGTGTTTGATACTAGCTACATTAGTTGTTGGAGCTAAGCTGTTAGAGTAGAGAAGGCATTGTTGATGTTGGTTTTCAAGTTATTCTATCTCTCAGTGATCTCATGTAGATGATGTTCCAGATAGACCAAAGTATTGGCTATGCTCTAGAGAGTGTCTACATATGACATCTGTATGGAGTGGAAGTACAGAGGGTTAGATGTAGGTAGTGGAGGACAACTGGATAGAGACTATCCACTGCATTCTTCTAAGGTTCTGTTCAGGAGATTCTATTTTGCTATGAGAGCAATCAGAGTGGAGCTTTTAGAAGAATTCTTAGTCTATAATTATACTCCAGAGTATGTTACAACTCATCTTCTAGAAAAATTCTCAGAGAATAAGATGAGGCTTCTGAAAGAGTACTTTATACTATATATACAACTTCCCTTAGCTATAGGATATCTTAAGGATCAGGGTCTGGAATGCAGAGGTAGACAACTAACTAAATGTTAGGTAATTATCATTCAATTAGTTCAGAGTTACTCTGGTAGGCTACTACTAGTGTGTCAGGAGTGCAACTTAGTGTAGTTCTCTTACAGTGATGGAGATAAAAGAGAATACAAGAGTAAAATAACAGATCAGAGAGACAGAATCTCCAAACTATTTCATAGTTGTATATAAACAAGTAGATACAGAAGAGGTAGATCAAAAGAGAGAGAGCTCACAAACAATAATAAATGTCAAAAGTACAGTAAAAACTAAAGAAATATAGTATTTTTAGTATTTTTTCAAGCAAGCTCTAGTTGATTATAGATCTTAAGGGTGCATGTTTATCTCACACCATAATACTACCTTTCTCAAACTAGTCTAGCAGCTTAGTTTGCCATCAATATAGTAGCACTGTCTAGAGCTCCTATAATCTTGTATAGACTCTACTTCAACTGACTATACAGTTGGAAACCTACTCTGAAAACATATAGCAAGTGGTTAAACTTCTAGTTAAGTAAATGTCCAAGTTCTCCTTAAAGTAAGATATTCTCTTGAGGGATGTTTTGTATAGACTTTTTTTATAAAGAAAACAAATAGAAAAACTCAGTTACTCAAAAACAACAACAGAGCTCTAGAGTAACAAAGAGAGGAAAATAATAGAGATAACTTGTTGTTAGGCTCTTCTATATCTCTAGAGTATATATTAGAATTACAAATCATAGAATTAACAATTAAGAAAACAAAAAAAACATTCCAACAATCTATTATAATAGAAAGTGAAATGATAAAGCAAGGTCTTCTTCCAATTATATAGTTAATGCTCTCTATTTTTCTTAATCCTCTTATCTGGTCTTATTTTATATCTATTTGTTGAATCTGGTCTTCAAGTGTAGCTTAAGGAACTTTAAAGCTAGTATAAATAACCTGCTTTCAAGATTAATGTCTTTATTAATCTTTCCAATTCTAACTTTCTTGATTCCTCTATTTTATTTTCCTATACTCCTGATCTTTCTCCTTAGTCTTGGATGTTCTCTTTTTCCTAGATACTCTAATAGCATTGTCCTTGAAAGAACTGCTCCAGTATTTCTAATTATAATAGTTATCAAAAATGATTACTGAGGTCTGATGGTAACTCTAAAGCTTAATCTATCAAATAAGATAGTTGTCAAGCTATAATGTTATTTTACCAAAGAAAACTAGCTTTTTTAAGATTTGGGTTATTCTAGAGAGCACTTCTAGAATTTTTAGATTGTATTTAGCATAGAATGACTAGACAGGCCCTATAAGACTGGTATAGTAGTGATTATAGTTACTATTTTACTACTTGGATAGTATATACAAGTCTAAGGCTGGAGATCTAGTAGTTATAATCAAAGTGTTACTTTTATTGCTCAAGCTAAGTATAATGTAATTTTCTTGACAAATGTTATGTATTTTACCTAAAAAGACTGCCCAGCATAATACTAGATTACCTTTGTTTTCAATTTCTTATCTCTTGAAACATATACCTTTTTATTCTTTAACATTAATCTATTCTCTTCTTACTACTCTCTATCTTTTAACATTTTAACACCTGTTTGTTTCATTTTTTCTATAGCTTTCACTATCTTATTGTCTTTTGTCTCTGATTTTCTAATCTTTTTCAATAGATCTATCTCTTTGATTATTACTTTTGCCACCTATGTTGCTCTAATCTCCAGTCATTTCTTTTTCATCAATATTCTATCTTTGTTATTTCTTTCTATTTCCATCTACTAGTCTAGATACCTACTAAGACTGTCAGCTTTTCCCATACTGTTTCCTAGTATATGTTTTAGCATAAAATCAAATCTAAAAAGGTATAATATCTATTTTGCTTGTCTTCAATTTAACTTTTGACTGCTTATGAAATATTCAAGATTTTTGTGATCACTCTAGATTTTAAATTTTGTTTGTATACCTTCCAGTAAATACCTCCATTCCTTTAAACATTGAATTATTGCTAGCATTTTTCTATTGTGAATTTCATAATTTCTTTTTGCTTCATTTAACAATTTTGAAATAAAGGTTACTGGTCTCTACTTATTATCTTTATACCTTATTGAGAGTATACTCACTATTGTATATTCTGATCTATTTGTCTCCAATCTCATTTTTTTATCCAAGTCAGATGTTACTAACACTAGTTATATTATGAATATCTTTTTCAATTCCTTGAATATTTTCTTTTGTTCTTCTCCCCAATTCCACTTCTTGTCTTTTCTAACCAGCTTATGTAGCAGTTTAGCTATTCTAGCAAAATCTTTCATAAATTGCCTATAGTAATTTGCTAATTTCAAAAACTTTTGTACATCTTTAACTATCTTAGGTCTTAGCTATTTTAGAACTTTTACTATCTTTTTCTAGAAAGTCAATCTTTTTAACCTTCCTCATACACTTCTCAGGTTTCATATATAGATTATTTGCTTTTATCCTTTTCAGTATCTTTTCTATTATTTCATTGTATTTTCTTTTATCTTTTATTTCTTGTATCTATTAGGTCTTTCAGAATATTGTTTATTATTACTTGAAATGTTGCTAGTAAATTTGTGAGACCAAAAAATATTATAGTAGGCTTGTATACCCTAAGATGTATTGTGAATACAACTTTCTATTTATCCTTCTTTTTTATTCATATATTATTATACCTCCAGTACAAGTTCATCTTTGTAAACACCTTCTTTGTCTCTATGGTATTAATCAAGTCTGAAATCAAAGATAAAGGGTAATTGTCTTTAACTATCTTTTTATTTAGGTATCTATAATATCCTTTTTCTCTACAAAAAATACTGGTAAAGTCTGAGATGACTTTAAGGGCCTAATATACTCTTTTTTCAACTGCTCTTTCATAAATTCTCTTACTTCCTCTTTTTCTTCTCTTAACATTAAATATATTCTTTTTTTTTTTTTACAAAATTCTCTCTCAGATTTATTACATGGTCCCAAGGCTTTTTGACTGGCATCCTTTTCAACTTTGTCTTCTCAAACACTTTAAACTACTTGTGAAATCTCTGTGGCACTATCTTCTTCACTTTTTTTCTGTTTAATTCAACTTTATTATTAAACTTCTCTTCTATTGATATCTTCTACTTGTCTTTGTCTACCTTTTCCACTACTTTAACTCTTTTTTCTATCTTTTTTCTTTTCTCTATGTCTCCTTTTACTGTTAGACTTTTTTCACAAATTGGTAGGTATCTTATCATTCTGATTTCTTTTGTCTCCTAATTTATCTCTGGGTTATATGCCTACAACCATAGTATATCCAATATGACATCTGTTTTTTCCAGATTACACACATCTATCCTTATTCTTTTTATATGATTTTTGTAATACACATTTACTTCCACCTGGTATATTATGGCTCCTTTACTATTATTTGTCCTATTTACATTTCTTACTGTCACTGATCTCTAGCTTCTATAGCTTAAATCTATGCTTTGCTACCATTTTTTTTATTCATAAACATTTCTATCACACTACTATTCAAGAGTGCTTTGACTATTATGTTTCTATGTGTATCTATCTTTTCCACTCCAATATTCAACTATATTTCTCTTAATATTTTGAATGTTCTCCTAACATTCCTTTGGCCAACCTCTTTTATTGTTGTACTTCTCAGAATCTCTATCTGTATACTATCCTGCTATAATTTTCTCTCTATAGGGTGTATCACTACTCTCCAGTCCTACCACAGTTTCTTCTTTTCTGTTCTATATTCTGGATATAGGATCTCTCTCTTTTCTCATTCCAATACTTTTTCTTTTATTGTATTTTTTCTTTCATACTTTATACATTGTACCCTTGTCATTTCTCTCTTCTTTGCTTCTTTCTCTCTCTAGTTCCATACTTCCTGGTACAAGTCACACTATATGTTTTTTACTTGTCTTTTAAGAAAAAATTCTTGTTTTCAGTTTCCATAGATTTGGATCTTCTTGCTTTCACATTCCCTACAGTTCACATACATTGCTACTACCTCTTTTGTCAATCATCCTCTTTCAAGCAAAAGTACATGTTTTGAAGGCATGCTCTTCTCCTCACAATATTCTTGTGCCTTTTCCTATATAGGACATACTGGCCTTCTCTTTTGCTGTGTCTTTTGTAGTCTGGCCATATATACTACTTTTTTTCTTCTTCTTTCTCTTTCTCTACTACAATGTTTGGATACTCCTATTTATAGTGCCCTATCCTCCAACATCTAAAACACTTTTTCTTCTTTTTTTCTTGCCTTCACACCTTAACTTCTATTATTCTATATCTCATCACTCAACTTACCAATACTTTAAACTTGTTTTCTATATATATAGATGATAATTGTCACAAACTTCATTTAGACCATAACTCCAGGAATACTTGACTAATTTCAACAATCTAAATAGCCACCAAAAGCTCTCAAGAAGATCTTTCAAATGGTACCAAAAATGTCTCAAAGCAATTAGTATTTACCAAGTTATTAGTAGATCAGTTTACAATTACCAAGTCACTAGATACTAAATTGCTGATATCTTGGGAACCACTTGACATAATCATTTGCTTCAATGACTATTGTAAAGCTCTCTTCAATGTGTTTCTTTTGGCTATAAATAGAACCCAAGGCAATAAGATCACATAAAGATACAAGGTCCTCAATGTTTGTATATGATACTAATCTTTACCTATAGATTATTATCTGTCCTTGAATAGAACAAAGGACTACTCTAAGATAGTTAGGTTATCTCTATTTCAAGAACAATAGCACTCCTATATGTAGAACAATAGGTAGTGATCACATAGTAGGCTGTTCTGGTATATAGACCACCACAATCATATATTTAAGAACTATATGTCTAAGAATAAACCTTAGACTTAACAATATCTTTTGCTACTTGTCTAAACTTTGCTTTTTTGAGCACTTTAATTATCAAATCAACCAATCACAAATCAGTAAGTAGCCATTTGTGATAACAATACATCTCCAGTACAAGATTTCTACTGATCAAAAAGATATAAATAATCTACTAAACAATATTACCCAATCACTAGGTCAGGTCAGGTCTTGAATACAATACCTAGGTTTGGTACTGAGTCTCCACTGGTAGCCCTTAACTGACTACTAAGTCCTCTTTACAGCTAGGGCCTGCTATCCAAAAAGACCAGTAATCAAGCTAATCATCAATCAAGGACAATAAGAGAGTAAAGGTTAGACAAGGTTTGAAGCAAACAGTACCTAGAGTATGGAATCAAGTTCTTTTGTCAGTGACTGACTCAAGAACCTTAAGTTAGGGGTTAACTCAAGATAGTGCTTTAGGATTAGAAGAGAACTCAATAGAGTTCTTGTTTAATTTGTAGTTTACTATATATACAAGTATACTATTTGTTCTTGTTTAAACTACAAGCTGTCCATTAGCTACCAGTTTGACTTCAGTCTATGTCTGTTCTATTTATAGCTTCTTATCATAGTCAAGGTGACTTATAACATTCAGAATAGTAAGAGTTATCTTTTCTTAGAGTAGTACTTAGGAGCCTAATAATCCTTTTTGTTACAAATATGGTATTTGATGTTTGTAAGATAAATTAAAGGTTTGTTATTTGATTTACCTCTCCAAGGTCTCTTTTTAGAATAGATAAAAGACAATATTGACTTGGTAAATAGAGCTATTTGCTTAGATTTGAGCATTTTCTCTTTTTTATCAGCAAAATGATCATATTCAGAATAATCATATATAGAAATAAGTTCAACAATAAAAATATCAAGAGTAAGTCCTTTTCTTTTGTCAAGAAGATTATGTTTAACAATGTCTTAGATATTTGTACAAGAAAGGAAAAAATTGTATAAACAACAAAGATTTTATCTAGCTTGTGACTAGCCTTAACAATGTAATATTTGAAATTTAAGAACAAGCCAATATAGTCTGACCTAGAAGTATATTTATTCTATTTCTTAAAATAAAGTTCTTGAAAATAATAGTGAATATTAGTATTCTATCTTTGAGTAATATAGAGTTAATAGAGATGGTCCTACATTTCCTTTGATAAAGTAACAAATTGGATATATTTGTACTGTTCAAATTCAATAGCCTCTCATATTAGGCCTATAGTAGCCAAATCAGATTTGAGCCACAAAATGTACTCATTCTATAAGCAAATCTATTCCTTATAGTTATTAGAGCTAAAAAAGCAATGGTTTATTTGTTATAGCATTGATAAAAGGGTTAGCAGAGAGTTTAGGAGAAGAAGATCACTGGTTATCAATAATAAGCTAGAAGAAGCATATTGTTGGTCTAAGCATGGTGATTATTTCTGTTTAATTTAGGAAAGGTAAGCATTGAAGACATATTACTAATAGAAACTATAACCTTATAGTGAAAATATACAGATAAGTTCTTAGAATGTTACAAGAATATTGTTATGACTTGACAAAATAGCTAAGTCATTATTTCTTTTCTTTTTCTTTTCTTTTTCTTTTAATTAGAAAATTAACAGATGTGTAAGAAGAAATGACTCAAAGGAAAGGTATAGGACTTTATAAATAAAAGTAAATACAGAAGGTGTATAAGTAGTATACAGCAATTGGATAAGGACTTTATTAAGTTCTTTTTGTTAATTTGGACTAAGAGGATGATTAAGTCATCTCAGGCTAAGTTGCTATACCAGAACTCAATTTTCTCATTGGCACTGTTCATTATAGAGCCCTACTAGCTTATTCTCTTATTTTCCTCAGTACCTAGGTGACACAACTCAGGACCACTATGACATAGCTAGGCCCTAGGCTTAAGAGGACTTTGCAGTTAGTTAGGAACTGTAGATGAAAGTGTGGCACTAAGCTCAGGTATCATTACTAAGACCTGATCTTACAATTAAATAGGCTGGATAGTTATTTATATTGCTTTTCTACTATAAACTTTGTGCTACAGATACATTGTCATTTGTTTATGCAGAAGAGTAATGCTATATTCTTAAGAAGGTGTTTAGGTTAGGGATCCTCTCCTTGGAATAATAGTATAACCATAGTATTAGAGCAGTAGTAAGTAAAACAATAAATGTCTAGCTGGGTGAAGATCTTGTACCCCAATAGATATAACAAGTAGTAAAATCATTCTAATTTCTCTAGAGACGTAGCACCATATCTCTAGATCAATATAATAACCTCTTGAGTAATATGCTCAAAGAAAAGTGAGCCCTTGCTTCACTAAGGGCACAGTTAGAGGAAAGAAGAGAAAGAAAATGTTGGAGTTGTAAGAAGCTTGAACACCTGGTCTGTAACTATAAAAATAGAAATCAGAAGGAGAAGAGAAAATCAACCCCCCAGAATAAATTTGAAGTATTGGCAAGCAAGGTAATGAGATATAGCATAAGAAAGGAAGTAAAGGTGAGGAGACAAGAGGTAGTAGAAAAAGTACAGTATTTTAGATATAGAGAAATTAAGCACTACAAATAGGAGTATTCAAATATTGAAGTGGAAAAGGAAAAGAGGAGATGAGAAGAGATAGCATGCTCTATAAAGGAAAAAGTACAGCAACAAAAGGAAGTAAAAAGATTAGAGCTGGCATATTCTAACTGGAAAAAGATATAGGAATATTGTAAAGTAGAGAATATGCCAGAGGATGCATGGTTGTTGGAGTTAGGATAGATGATAGGAGAGGTCATAGTAACCTATATAAAATATAGATGGTATGAAAAGAAAAAAATATATCAGGAGAACAATAAAGGGCAAGGAGTTCTCAGAGAGAGAAAGCTAAAGAAAACCAAGTAGTATAGATGCCCAAGGCAAAGAAGAAAGGAGAGTAATGTAGTGTATCCTATATAAGAGAAAACGCAGCCAGGCAGCATGTAAAGTGAACCTCCAAAAAGTACAACAAAAGAGAAAAGTAAGCAAAGGAAAGTAAGGAGAACATTTAAGATATTAAAAGAAGTATGGTTGAATATTGGTATAGAAAAGATGAACATCCATAAAGGGATAACAGTAAAAGCGCTCTTGGATAGTAGTACAACAGGAATATTCATGGATAAAAGAATGGCAGCTAGACATAGGTTTAGACTGCAGAAATTGAAAAGACCAGTGTAAATAAAAAATATAAACAGCACAAATAACAGTATAGAGACAATAATACACCAAGTAGAAGTAAACGTGTACTACAAAGGTTATGTAGAAAGGATAAAAATGGATGTGTACAATCTGAGAAAGACAAATGTTATATTGGGGATACTATGGTTACAAGTATACAATCCAAAAATTAACTGGGAAATGGGAGAGTAAAGATAATGAGGTGTCTACTACTGTGTAGAAGGAATATAAAGCTGAAAGAAGAGAAGAAAGCAAAGAGAGTAAAAAGAGTAGCAACAATAAAAGAAGAAAAAATTGTAAGATGGACAGTAGATAATAAAAAAAGACTAGAGAAGGAAAGAAGAAATTAAAGTGGACTATAGAAAAATCAAAAAAATAGTACTACAGAGATTTCTAAGATAGAGAAAGGTGTTTGAGAAGGTAGAGTCAGAGAGGATATCAACAAGAAAAATCTAGAATCATGTCATAGATCTCAAGGAGATATTTAAACCCAGGAAAGAAAAAATCTACCCTTTGTCCAGGAATAAAAGAAAAGAAGTTCAGAATTTTATAAAGAATCAACTAAGAAAGAGGTACATCAGACTATCAAAATTCTCTTAAATATCACCAGTTTTCTTCATGAACAAAAAAGATAGAGAAAAGAGAGTGGTAATAGACTACTATAACTTAAATAACCAGACGATGAAGAATAACTACCTACTTCTGTCAATTACAGACTTAATAGACAACATAGGGAGTAAACAAGTATTTACTAAGATGGATCTTTGGTAGAGGTTTAACAATGTGAGGATCAAGGAAGAGGATGAGTGGAAGGGAGCATTCATAATCTATGTAGGGTCCTTTAAGCTAACAGTTATGTTCTTTGGAATAACAAATTCGCTGGCCACATTTTAGGCAATAATGAATGAGATTCTAAGAGACATGATTAACAAAGGAAAAGTTGTGGCTTTTGTGAATAATGTATTAGTAGAGATAAAGACAAAAGAAGAGTATAATGAAATTATAGAAAAAGTACTAAAGAGGTTAGAGGAGAATGACTTATATATCAAGCCAGAAAAGTATGTATAGAAGGTGTGGAAGATTAGATTCCTAGAGGTTATCATAGGACCTAATGGAATCAAAATGGAAAAGGAAAAGATAGACAGAGTGTTAAGTTGGCCATAACCAAAGAATATAAAAAACATTAGGAAGTTTTTAGGCCTTGCCAACTACTATAGGAGGTTTATTAAAAACTTTGCTCAAATAGCAAGACCAATGAATGTGTTGACAAAGAAGAATGTAAAATGGTAATGGAAAAAAGAACAATAGTAAGTATTTAACAAGCTAAAAGGAATATTCATGACTAGACCAGTATTGGTAGTTCCAGATCTAAATAAAGAATTTAGAGTAGAAGCAGATGCTTTGAACTATACTACTGGAGGAGTACTAACAATAGAGTGCTCTGATGAGTTATGGAGGCTAGTTATTTTTATTTCTAAGTCCTTAAGTAATATGGAAAGAAATTATGAAATATATGACAAAGAGATGTTAGTAATAGTCAGATGTTTAGAAGCATAAAGGCATTTTCTGGAAGGAACAACCATAAAATTTAAAATATAGACAGACTACAAAAATCTTAAATATTTTATGAAAGCACAGAAATTGAATAAAAGGCAAGCAAAATAGACATTGTATCTATTAAGATTCAATTTTATGCTGAAGCACATTCCAGGAAACAAGATAAAGAAAGCAGACAGTTTGAGTAAAAGGCTGGACTAGAAGGTAGAAGTAGAGAAGAATAATAAGAATGAAACAATGGTAAAACTAGAGTAGCTAGAAGTCAGAAAAACAAAAAAGATAAAAGTAATAGTAGAAGGAATGGATTTACTAGAAAAAGTGAGATGATTAAAGATGAAAGACAATGAAGTAGTAAAAGTGGTCAAAAAAATGAAGTAGGTAAGAGTGAAAATGTTGAGAGATGAAGAGTGGAGGGAAATAAATGGTATAATATACAAAGAGAAAAAGGTATATGTACCTAAAGACAATATATTAAGAGTGGAAATAATTAGGTTACATTATGATATGCTGGTAGGAGAACATGAAGGACAATAGAAGACAGTAGAACTAGTCACTAGGAACTTCTGGCAGCCAGAAGTAATAAAAAAGATAAAAAGATATATAGAAGGGTATGACTCCTGTCAAAAAAACAAAAACCACACAGAATAGCCAGCTGGCAAATTAATATCTAACTCTATCCCAGAAAAACCCTGGACATATATATTAGCAGACTTTATTACCAAACTGCTTTTAGCTCAGGGATATGACACTATCTTAGTAGTAGTAGACTGACTAACAAAAATAGAACACTTTATACCAACAACAAAAAGAATGTCAGCAGAAGAGTCAGTAAGGTTGTTCAGGGATAATGTACAGAAACTACATGGTCTACCCAAAAGTATCATATTGGACAGAGGACCACAGTTTGCAGTAGGACTAATGAAAGAATTGAACAAAATACTAGAGATTGAAAGCAAGATGTCTATAGTGTTCTACTCTCAAACAAATGAACAAACAGAGAGAGTCAACCAAGAGCTCAAGTAATATTTAAGAATGTTTATAGATCATAGGCAAGAGCAATAGCCAGATTGACTAGGAACAGCAGAATTTGTATATAACAACAAAGTACACTTAAGCACAAAGACATTGCTTTTTAAAGCAAATTATGAATAAGATCCTAGGATAGAGTTCAAAGTGAGAAAGAAGAGAAAATATGAGGGAGCAGGGAAATTTGTAACAAAGATGAAAGAGATACAGGAGGAAGCTAAAGCAGCACTAGAAAAAGCATAGGAGGAGATAAAGAAATATGTGAATAGGAGAAGAGAAGAAGTCAATAAGTATAAAGTAAAGGACTTGGTGATACTCAGCACCAAAGATCTGAAGTATTAAATGGTTAGTAGAAGAACAGAAAAGCTAATGGAGAGGTTTGTAGACCTTTATAGAGTAAAGAAGATTGTATCAGCAAATGCAGTTGAATTGGAGTTACCTAGTACAATTAGAATACATCCAGTAGTAAATGTCAGTAGGGTACATAAATACATAGGGTAAGTGAAGGGGCAGAGAAAAGAGCAATCAGCTTCAGTTATAATCAAAGGAGAAGAGGAATGGGAGGTTGAGAGAATACTGAACAAGTAATGGATTAGAGAGAAGAATAAGTATTTGGTACAATAGAAAAGGTTTACAGTCAAATCCAATACTTGGAAAGGAATAGAAAACTTGGAGAATACAAAAGGAGTAGTCAAAGAGTTTGAAAAGGAATACTAATAGGATATGGAAAATATAAGACAACAAGAAAGAAAAGAAAAAACATTCAAGAGAAGAGAACTGCTAGAACAATTTATGGCAAAGAAACTATTTGGATAGTTAGATAAGTGGTATGACAAGAAATATTGGGGAAGATTAGAAAGGAATTGGAGATGATGGAAAGAGAGACAAATAAGAGGAAAAAAAACTTTAGAAACAATTTAGAAAGAAAAAAAAGAAATTGAGCAGAAAGAATTAGGAATTTGGGAATGGACTAAAGAGGATGAAGACAAAATGGGCAACATAGTCAATCCTGACTATGAATTATAAAAATCCTTGAGACAAGGAATCTTGAGAGAGAAGTGGTATCATAATTTGGCAAAATGACCAAGTTATTATTTCTTTTCTTTTTCTTTTCTTTTTCTTTTAATTAGGAAATCAATGGACATGTGAGAAGGAATGACTCAAAGAAAAGTCACAGGACTTTATAAATAGAAGTAAATACAGAAGGTGTATAAGTAGTATACAATAATTGGATAAGGACTCTATTGAGTTTTCTTTGTTAATTCAAACTAAAAGAGTGATTAAGTCATCTCAGGCTAAGTCATTACAAATGTCAGACTGAGGTTCAAACAGAAATGACTGGCCTTAGAGCTTACAGAAAAGTTCTTTATATACAAAGTAAATATATGTAAAAATACCTAGAGAATAAAATTGCTTTGGAATTTCTATATATGTTGCCAAGGTGATAATGACAAGTGAGCAACAAATAAACATTGTTAGATACCAGAAATTTGGTATAAACTAATATTAATATTTATTTTCTTTTTATTTTCTTTATAATCTCCGATCCTGACTTTCTAAATTGTCTACTCTTATAGAATTATGATATGGACCAAAATACTTGTACTACTACTTCTATTCTGGAATTGGTATAAGTACTTTATCAGTATATTATAGTTTTTTAGTTTGTAGATTAAAGTTATAAAGTCACTTTTCCCATAATATTGTAGTACCCTTTCTCTTTACTATATATCTCTTAACTCCATTACTTTTGAGTTATCTCTTTTTTGGATAATATTCTACTACTCCAAAATATATGACTACAACAAGTGACAAAAGATTGAGATACAGTGTATAAGCTGAGGCCAAGATTGTTCTACTCCTATGTTATTACTATGTTTTCTCCAGACTGTTATAAGCTATCTTGGCTATAATAACTTTTTATTTTTTTAATTCTTTATCTTTCACTTTACTTTACTTTACTTTTAATTAGATAATAGGGAAATCACATGATCTATCATATTTCATGTGACAAACAGGTAACAAGATCAGTTATATCACACAGGTCATATATCAAGGAACATTCTAGTAAATTTGAATAGATTACTAGTAGATTAGGGTTAGTAACACAGACTATGTATAAAAGATATAAGTAGTAGCCCAGATCTGAGAGGAGCTTTGTTGAGTTCTTTTTGTTTATCCCAAATAAAAGATAACTCAGTTCTAGAGTTAGCTCAATCCAATAGTTATACTACACAGACTAGCTATAAAACTACAGAACCAGAAAGCAATGTTTCTCATTTCATTCAGTAGTATATTCTACTCTCCAATTCTATTCTTTGTATCACTTTTCAGAACCTAAAATGCATATTCATAGTATATTTATGGTATATTTATAGTAATTTCTAGTATATTCTTAGTTTTCCCATGCTATTTTTCTCCTATCTGACAAGCATATAAGTTAGAAGAATAAATAGAGTAGAAAACAATAAATAAAATAATAATAAGATAAATGATTAAATGATATCATACTTTGTTAGGATAGACTAGCTCTTGAAATTGAGCTATAGAAGACTATCAGTCTCTACTAGTTACTAGTTACTTTGATATATAACTTGTTACTTAATATTCATGAGTAATATAAGAGTAACCAGAGTGAAGCTTCTAAGAAAATCCTCAGAAAAAGTATAGTATATATAAGTATATAGCTTTGAAAGTTATATCTTTGAATATATTACCCTTAGTTGTATCTCTATGTAAGACATATTTATGTAACCAGATATCTTCTTTAGTAATTTTATATTTTATAAAATAATTGTACAACATTAGTAAAGTGGTATCAATTACAGTATATACACAAGAATGTTCTTGAATGCTAGAAATGCTGGACTGAAATTCAGATAGAAAAACTAAAATAAATTATTATAACTAGTAAAACAGTAAGTACATATACCTAAGATCTGGACAGAAAGACTAGGTCTTAGGTTTATATCCAAGTAGTTTAAGTACTGTAGATAATATATCTGTATTTACCAAATAGTATGAGAGAAACTTGGGGTAACAAAATAGTTACTAGGTAACAGTAATAAATAATGGAAAAAAGCAGAATATAAGCAGAGTAAGAGATATTGATGAAAAAATAATGAAGCAAAGAATTCACTCTGTGTAGTTACTTTAGCACTTCCACTTGTTGAGTTATCATTCTAATAATATCACTTCTAGCTCATTTCAGAATTTTTCAAAGAAGTCTTTAGGTAAAGCCTTGGTAAATATATCTATAATCATTTTCTTAGTAAAAATATAGCATAGTCCAACCTCTTGATGTTCAATGTGCTCCTAGATAAAATAATATTATATATTAATATATTTGGCCTGGAAGTGAGAAACAGAATTGTTTGCAAGGGCAATGCAGCTCTGGTTGTTAGCAAAAATAATTGTTGTAGCAATTAAAGATACTTTGTCTTTACAGATGAAGTTGCTATAGTTTGTTGCTTCTTGGAGAACTATGAAATTAAGCTACCAGCAACGTCAAAGATAAATCCAGAAGTAAAATAGTAGTCATCCAAGTTTTGTACCCAATTGGAATTATTCTATTTTATTAAGTTAAAACTTCTCTTTCTGTATCTCTCTAAGACCAATTTATAAGCAGTACCTTTCAAGTATTGAAGAATGTACTTAGCAGTTTCAAGGTGACCAATTTCTAGATTATTACTAAACTAAGCAACTAATCCAATAGTAAATTGGATGTCAGGCCTAGTCTAGATAACAAACAAAAATGAGTCTACTAGAGACAAATAGTAGGTGTCTTCTACATAATTTTTATATACATGTTTTTTGGCTTTAGTTTTGGGCAACTGGGCAAGAGAAAAATTGTGTTTGATGGCAAGCGGAGTAAAAACTAGTATAGAAGTTTCTATACTAAACTGGAATACTGTTTAGCAAATATATGCTATCTGATTAAGATAAATAAGTCAATTTGGACAGTTTCAGGTTACTAGGACACCTAGCATATGGCTGAGCTTACCTAAGTCAGAGATTTTGAAGTCCTTCTTGAGAAAAGATTTGAGAGATACAATTTAAAGTTTTTCAGGGCTAACTGTCATATATTGGAAATTTTGGTATAAATTAATAATAATAATAATATTATTATTATTATTTATCTTCTATAGAAGTATCATGTTTCAGACTAGAAGCATTATATTTCAGACTGGCTCTCTCCTACTCCAGTTATAGTATATATATAGGATAGATATATAATAGCAATCTAGTTTATAGATTAAAGTCTTAAAGTCCTAAATCTACTTTCTCCTATATTCTTGTAGTGCTCTCTACTATATAACTCCTTGCTCCTGAATTTACCTCTCTTTCAGATAACATTCTACTACTCCAAAATAAGCAATTACATATATGACAAGAGATTGAGGCATAGTACATGAGCTAAGACCAAGGTTATTCCACACCTGTATCATTGTTGTATTCCCTCTAGATCAGTTGTAAAACCACAGGACTGGAAAACAACATCTTTCCTTTCACTTAGTAGTGTGTTCTACTCTTTGACTTTACTTATTGCATTACTTTCCAGAACCTGGAGTATACACTCATAGTATATTTATAGTAATTCATAGTATATTCTAGCCTTCCTATACTACTATTCTCTTTCTACTTGACACTAGCAATAGCTATGTTATTAACATAGACAAGTATTAGTAGGATAATACTTCTTTGGCATTATTTTATGTATAAACAGTCATCAGAGAGAGCTTAAGAGAATCTGAATTTGGTTAGTACTTCATAGTAATGCTTTTTTCACTATCTCCTAGCTTGCTTTGGACTATAAAGTACTTTCTTGAGCTTTTAGTAATGTCTGGAACTAGAGCCTTCAACACCTTCAGGGATAGTCATACATATATCTTTATCCAGGGGGCTATGTAAGTAGGCAGCAACAATATTGATATAATGTAATTTCCAATTAAGATAGACTATATAGAAGAAAAAAGTCTAAAGAGTAAAAAACTCCACAACAAAGAAAAAAATATTAGTGAAATCTTTACCAGGGACTTGTGAGAAGCCTTTGGCTACAATTTGAGCTTTGAACTTGAGTAAGTTGCCATATTCATTATGTTTTTTATAAAATACAATTTTGCTATCTATAGTCTTCCTTTTTTTAGGTAAGCCATCAATGACCTCAAAAACATCAAGTTTATATAATTGCATATACTTAGATTGTACTACTATCTTCTACTGCTTTGAGTATAGAAAATAGATTGCTACCTGGTAAGTTTCTGGTTTGTTTGCTATGGCCACAAAAGTAATATTGACAAAACCCTTTGTAATAGTATTATTGAATATGAATAGTACAAAATGGCTTGGCAACTTTCAATTATGACCAGAACATTATAGAGAGGAAATACATGAGTTTTCAGTAGGTATAATGATCTTAGAGGGTATAGAATCTTTGAGGATATCTGGAAAAGAAGTTGTGGGCAAAAAAGGAGAATCTTTAGTAGTAGTGAGAATATTATTTTCAACTTGGGGTTTGGTAGTGTCATTTTCTATTACATTGTCAATAAACTCATTAATGTCAAGTAGAAAGGGAATAGTAGTATGGGAAGGCTATAATATACTGTAAATTACTATGAATATACTATAAGTACATACTCTGGGTTCTGGAAAATGATGCAATGAGTAGAGTTGAAGAGTGGAATATACTACTAGATAAAATAATATATGTTGCTCTCTAGTCCTGTAGTTTTACAGCTGGTCTAGAGAGAACACAATAATAATGCAAGAGTAGAACAACCTTAATCTCAGCTTGTGTACTATATATCAATCTTCTGTTACATATATAGTTGCTTATTTTGGAGTAGTAGAACATTGTCTAAGAGAAAGGTAAATTCAGGAGTAAGAAGTTATATAGTAGAGTGTGCTACAGAAATATAGGGGAAAGTGGGTTTAGGATGTTAAGACTTTAGAACTTTAATTTACAAACTAGATTGCTACTATGTATCTACTCCATATATATATCAACTGGAGTAAGAGGGAGCTAGTCTAAAATATAATACTCCTAGTCTGAAATGCAATACTCCTATAGGAGATAAATAATAATAAAGAATATAAATATTAATATTAATTTATACCAAATTTTCTGGTATATGACAATTGATATTTTTGTCACTAGTAGGGTTTTTAACCTTGATGACTGCCAACTCACTTAGCAAATTATTTTCAAAGAAACAAATATCCTGGAAGGCAATTAGCTTGTCATTTTCAAGATCTTCAAGTCAGTAACCTTTAGCTTCATCTATCTACTATTCAAGCATTCTAACTTTCATAGCTTGTGATTCTAACTTTCTCTTATAACAAACTCTAAGTCTAGACTATCTTTTGAGTATGGCTAGTATATTACAGACAGCAATACCAGTGTTGTAGTAACTTAGCCTAAGATAACTTAATCACACTCCAAGTCCAAGTTAACAAGAAGAACTTAATAGAGTTTTTATTAGATTCTGTATACTATTTATACAACTATTACATGGTCTGTGCACTACTTTTCCATACTTATCATGTAACATCCTTGATACATGACTATGATATACAATATTGTCATATGACAATTTTCCACACTCTTTCCTTATGTAGTAAGTCCAAATGAAAAGAGAAAAGAAAAAGAAAAGAAAAGAAATATAAATAATAACTTAGCCATTTTGCCAAGTCATGACAAGTGTCTTTTTTGGTATGTAATAGCCTTTCTACTGGGTAGCAATAACTGACCTCAACAATAGTCAGTGCATACAGAAATCTATTCTAAGTGGGGACAAACATAGAGCCAGTGAGGTTCATGACAACTAACTCTATCTTAGAGTATTGGTTATTACTGGATTTAGGAAAGAGAAAGCAATACAGTTTTTCATTTGCACATCTACTGCATAGGTGGTTAAAATCTTGAGATGTATTTGTATTTAGACCCTTAACAAGGTTTTGATAACACATAGAGCTAATAGTATAGGAACTTAAGTATTCCATACAATGGTACTAGAGACATATGCTGTCTGGGATTTTGGTAAGGTAAGCTGTATTACTAGCTAGAGATATACATTGAATATGATAAAGAGTGCCAGTTGATCCTGTTAAGGAAGTTCTAAAAAGCTTTTTACCATTTTTCAAAAGTACTAAGTTGTTATCAAGGCTTTTTACAAATACTTTCTGACAATATAGAGCACTAAGACTAATGAGGCTTATACCTAGATGAAGAATGTGGAGAATGTTATGAAGAGTTATGTTGAGGTAACCTTTTGGAAGCAGTACTAAAAAACAAACAAAACCTTGACCTGTTACAGAGATGCAATTATAACCTCCAACAGTTATAAATTCTTCTAAAGACTTTGTATACTTTATAAAGTAGTTGCAGCTTGTGAACATATAAAAGGTAGTACTACAGTTAAGAAAAATACCAATACTCAAAATAGAATCAGATAATACTATAAGCATTTGACTAATTTCATATTTTTCCAAAGACTAAAAGTGTTTAATAACTAGGTTTGCAGAACCTTTAGGATAGTAAAAGTCATCTCTTCTATTGGTTTTAGAGCAGTACTCAGAGGTCCAATGGCCTCTCTTGCTATAGATATAATATCTGGTACCTGTAGGATGAGGGCTTGGCTTTTTAGATTTGTTATTTAACTTTTTTTTCCTGGGTTTCCTTCTAAAGAGGTTAAAAGACAATCCTGACTTTGCAAGTAGGACCATTTGTTTTGATTTCACCTTTTTATTATTTTTGTTAGCAAGACAATCACATTCAGAATACTTATGTACAGAAATGAGTTCAGTAGTAAGAATATCAAGGATAAGGCTTTTTCTCTTGTTAAGAAGGTTATATTTGACAATATCCCAGATATTGGAGTGAAGAAGAGAATAAAGAATGGTATATATAACAAGTATATCTTCTAGCTTGTGTCCAGCCTCAACAATATGGTATTTCAAGTTTAGGAATGATCTGATATGGTTAGACATTGAAGTATGCTCATTCTATTTTTTGAGATAAAGCTTCTGAAAGTAATAATGAATATTGGTGTCCTGTCTTTGGGTAACATGGAGTTGGCAAAGATAGTCCTATATTTCCTTAGATGAAGTACAAGACTAAACATGCTTGTGCTGTTCAAATTTGATAGCCCTACACATTAGGTCCATAGTGGTTAAGTCAGATTTGAGCTACTGAATGTGCTCATTCCATAAGCAGATCTACTTCTTATAGTCATCAAAGCTAAAAGACAATGGTTTATTTGTTGTAGTATTGACAGGAGGGTTAGCAGAGGGTTTAGAAAAAGAAGGTTACTGACCATTAATAATGAGCCAGAGAAGCTGAGCCTGAAGAGCTGATATCATGTTGTTAGTCCAGGTATAGTAATTATTCCTATTTAATTTGGGAAAATTGAACATTAAAGATGTTTCACTAACAGGTACCATAACCTCATAGCATATGTACAGGAATGTTCTTAGATACTAGAAATGCTGGACTGAGATCCAGACAGAAAGACTGGATCTCAGGTTTACATTCAAGAGTTTAAGTACTGTAGACAATATGTCTGTATTTGCTGAATAGTGAGAGAGAGACTTGGGATAACAAGATAGTCACTAGATAATAGTAATAAATGATGAAAAAAGAGTAGAATATCAGTAGAGTAGATGTTAAGTAGGAAGGGAATAGCAGCATGGGAAGGCTAGAATATACTGTAAATTACTATGAATATACTATGAGTGTATACTCCAAGTTCTGGGAAGTGACACAATGAGTGAAGTCAAAGAGTAGAACATGCTTGTCACAAACTTTATTCAGATCATAACTCTGGGAATACTTGACCAATTTCAATGATCTAAATGGCCACCAAAAGCCCTTAAAAAGACCTTTTGAATGGTACCAAAAACATCTCAAAGTGATCAGTATTCACCAAGTTATCAGCAGATCAGTTAGTGATCACCAAGTCACTAGACACTAAATTGCTAATATCTTGTGAACTGCTTAACATAATCATTTGCTTCAACAACTATCATAAAGCTCTCTTTAATGCACTTCTTTCGGCTATAAATAGAACCAGAGGTGATAAGATCCCATAGAGATACAAGGTCCTCAATGTTTGTATATAATACTGATTTTTACCTATAGATTATCATTTGTTCTTGAATAGAACAAAGGACTGCCCTAAGATGGTTAGGTTATCTCTATTTCAAGAACAATAGCACTCCTATATGTAGAACAATAGGTAGTGATCATGTAGTAGGCTGTT
>Ga0153939_1000149_pt1 | contig 24137 bp, 21 predicted proteins | sample TSNJ023MetaG_FD_104734 | JGI IMG/M metagenome (GOLD analysis project Ga0153939, IMG submission 104734) | Attine ant fungus gardens microbial communities from New Jersey, USA - TSNJ023 MetaG | ecosystem: Host-associated > Fungi > Mycelium > Unclassified | place: USA: New Jersey, Brendan T. Byrne... | reverse complement strand
TAGCGACAGCACGCAAAATTTCACAGGCCATTTCACAGCCGCTGCCTTCATCCCCCATGATATATCCCCAACTGCCGGTATGGCAGGTTTCGCCACGGCTGTTTTTACCGTAGCAGAAAGAGCACGTGCCGGCGATGAGTAAAATGCCCTTGCCCGGATTCACTGCCTCCGGCAAGGGCCCCTTCCGCATCATTGGTGACATGAACGCCGCAATGTGGAACAGATTTTTGAGAGCACCCCGCAATTCGCTTTGGGCGGATTCACGCCCCGCACCTGCGGAACCCATGTAGAGGTAAACACCGTTTTCCGGCGGTAAATCGCTTTCTGCGAAGAAGCTGCGAAACAGGTCGGTTAAATGATCCCGAACCACATGAGGGCTTTCCCGTCTTGATTACCAAACAGCGAAACCGGCAGGATGGCAGAAATGGTGATAGCCGAATGCCGGACTTCATGACAACAAAAAATCCGCCGAACCCTTACGGATTCGGCGGATTTTTGGAGGCGCCACCCGGATTTGAACCGGGGATCAAGGTTTTGCAGACCCATGCCTTACCACTTGGCTATAGCGCCATTGAGAAGAAAAGACGGCTTCAATCTTTATAATATGATAAAGATAAGACGTCTTTTACATTCTTGGAGCGGGCGACGAGGCTCGAACTCGCTACCTCCACCTTGGCAAGGTGGCGCTCTACCAGATGAGCTACGCCCGCAATTGGTGCCTCCGGTCGGAATCGAACCAACGACACAAGGATTTTCAGTCCTTTGCTCTACCGACTGAGCTACAGAGGCAAATTTGGCGACCCGGAACGGGCTCGAACCGTCGACCTCTAGCGTGACAGGCTAGCGTTCTAACCAACTGAACTACCGGGCCAAATTAACCATAAAATACGATGAAATTGGTGGGGACAATAGGACTCGAACCTATGACCCCCTGCTTGTAAGGCAGGTGCTCTAACCAGCTGAGCTATGCCCCCATAACTTCTTTGATTTCAGCGACGAATAATATAATACAATAAATTGCACGTTTTGTCAATAGAATTTCATGAGTGAATTTTCTTTATTTTAAACGGTGCGGTTTCCGGATTGGGCTGTGTTTCTATATTGGATTCACTGTTTATACAGCCTACAGAACCGGTGACTCTTATTCTGCCATACTGCATTTTTGGATGGTCTTCAATCATGTCATAACAGCTTGCGTCTGCTATTGGAATAACGGAGCCTTAGCCCTCAGTTTCTCCGATTTCTTCAGTCGTAGCTGAGTTAGGTCGCATAGCCTTGCGGCTTAATAGGAAGGCTCCTGTGAGACAGAGTAAAATTATAAGGCCAAAGCCTAATAGCATTATCCATCCCCAGAAATAACTGCCGGTTATATCATAAATAAAACTCATGGAAGGTCCGGCCAGAGCGGTGCCGACTTGAGTGGCAATTGTAAACACGCTGAATATGGCGGCGAAGTCTTTTTTTCCAAAATATGTTGATACAAATACCGTAGCGGGCGTAGCGAAACCCGCGCTTGCCACACCGTAGAACAGTGTGTAAATCCATATAAACGCAGAATTCTTTGCGTTTATTGCCAGAATTGGAAATATAATACAGCACAGGCTTAAAAGCAGGCTACCTTTTAGCATTCCGAACCGGTCAAAAAAGCCGCCGAGGGCCACATTGCCCGTCATGTGCGTCAACATGAGCAGTGACATGATGAATGACGCAAAAGCAGTAGAATAGCCTATGTCTGTCAGATATGGAACCGTATTGATGTTAGGCCCTCCCGCCATAATGGAAAGCAGAAAAAAGGATAATATCAGCATCCAAAACATTGGCGTTTTTACTGCCTGACTGAACACAACGCCTGTACCACCTGCGTCCGCATCATTTGCATGAATACCTGTCGCTGAATATTTCCTGTATGGTTTTAATCCCATATCCTGTGGTTGATCTTTAACTAAGAATAAAACCACCGGCAGCAAAATCAAGAGTATAGCCGCTCCGGCAAAGCGATATACGGCTTGCCAATTCATACTTTCGGCAATTTGTGCGACAAGCGGAATTAACACAGCCGAACCAATGCCTGACCCGGCGTAGGCTATGCCGGTCGCCATACCTCTCTTATCCTCAAACCAGTTGTTAATGAGAATTCCAACCGTTAAGAAACTCGGGCCGTTTATAAAAACACCATTCAACAACGCAATCAGATAGAAATGCCATATTTCAGTGGCAAAAGAGTAGGCAAACGTAACGGCGGCAATGGATATTGAGCATGCAATCATTGCTTTTTTAATGCCGATGCGGTTATATACTTTAACGTATACGGGCAGCAGAAACGCGCCCACAAGGGTCATAACGGTTCTGTGGAAGGTAAACGTTCCCCGGGCAAATCCAAGAGATTCGCAGATAGGCTTAATCAGCACACCGCTCATACTGTTAACCACGCCCATTCCCGAGAATGTGATCAGAAAACCGGCCAGAACGATTAACCATGCGTAAGAACGTTTAAGAGACTTTAATATATTCATATAAAACCAAGGGGTTGCTGATAACAACCCGCAACCTCCTCGCTAGTAATACTAAAGTTGCCATGAATGTTGTTTGCCGTTCCAACATCAATTATCATTTGGTCAAATGCAAGAGCCGAAAGCAGGACGCGGGTCGATTTCTTCTCACCGGCGCAGTTTGGTCATGAAGTCCGCCATCGCTTCCGAAATCTTGATATTCTGCGGGCAGACCTTCTCACAGTTTCCGCAGCCGACGCACGCGCCGGGATGCTTATCCTCAGGCATTGCCATCAATGCCATCGGCGCGAGAAAGCCGCCGCCGGTAAAGCAATGCTCATTATAGAGCTCCAGTAAAGCGGGAATGTCCAGCTGCTGCGCACAATGGTCGACGCAGTAGCGGCAGGCGGTACAGGGCAAGGCAATACCTTTTACCATGTTGTCAGCAATTTCAAGCAGGGCGTCAAGCTCCTGTTCATTCAGCGGCTTTTCGGTTTCAAATGCAGCTATGTTGTTCCTGAGCTGTCCAAAATTTGATGCGCCTGTCAGCGTCACCGCAACGCCGGGGATTGTTTGCAAAAAGCGGAACGCCCACGCGGAAACATCCTCATCCGGACGCAGTTCTTTCAGCCTGACGGTGTTTTCGTTCGAAATTGAAACAAGCCTGCCGCCGCGCATCGGCTCCATAACCCAAACAGGAATGTTGAGCTCATTGAGCAATTCAACCTTTCCTTTCGCGTTTTGGAACGACCAATCCAAGTAATTCAGCTGAATTTGGCAAAATTCCATATATTCACCGTAGACTTCGAGAAAACGTTTCATGATTCCGCAGCTGCCGTGAGCGGAAAAACCGAGATGCTTAATGCGTCCGGCGTCCTTCTGCTTTTTTAAATATGAAAAAATGCCGTACTGCCCGTCCAGATAAGCGTCTATGTTCATTTCGCAGACATTGTGGAACATGTAAAAATCGAAATAATCCACACCACACTTTTCAAGCTGCCTTTCAAATATTTCTTCAACTTTACACATGTTGGACAGGTCATAGCCAGGGAATTTTGACGCCAGACAGAAGCTGTGGCGGGGGTAACGGTTTAATAATCTACCCATAACTACCTCGGAATTTCCGCCGTGATAGCCCCACGCGGTGTCATAGTAGTTGATGCCGTGCGCATACGCATAGTCAACCATTTTAGTTGATGCCTCTTCATTGATTACCGAATCCTTCCCGCCGATAACAGGCAAGCGCATTGCGCCCATGCCAAGCGCGGATAATTTCAAATCTTGAAAGTTTTTGTGAACCATGATTCATCTCCCTTTATTCGTGACATAACGAACGCGTAAATATATCATAAAACCTAAAGCAAGGTTAAGGTCAACACCTTATTAAATTATTTTTCAAAAAAAATTAATTAAACCTCATCCGGGGCTCGTTTAGCTTTGTCGGCAACCATAACGAATCAAAAGATAGTTTGAGAGTAGATACTGCGTGATACAAAATAAGCTTTCGAACAATCGGTTTTATGAATATTATTTGAGGCTTTTACCTTCTATTTATGTGTGTTCTGAAATTGTATCCTGCCATAGCACGATCTTGTTTGATTGGCTGCCATACAAAAATTTGGGATGCCACATTGCCAGAAAAGGCAGCGGGCATCCCACAAGATAATAGTCGGTGACGCTCTTGAGTACGATTCAGTTTTTTGTCTTCCTAAGCGTAATTTCCGGATACACCCTGAGTTCCGGTCTTTTCATCTGTCTTCCGTTCATAACATCCCGCTCTGTCCTTGGGCCTGCTTGGGATCAAAATCGTTCTTATTTTCTCTAATAGTTTATATCACCAAGCGCTGCGTTTGGAATTTCCAACAGGGCCCAGTTCGGTACATTTCGAATCTCGGTCCAAGTCTCAAAGATCCCGCCGGTTATCCGCTCAAAATAATGGGAGTTCGTGGCTTCTTGCACGGCAAGGTAATACCACTTGTCGCTTGTGTTGTCCGGCCAAGTCACCATGTCGTCCAGCATATCCTCTTCCGCTTCTACGTGGCGGTTTAGTACGTTATTGAGGAGTGTTGCCACTTCCGCACGGGTTATTAGATTGTCAGGCCGGAATGTGCCGTCCCCATATCCCGTAACATAGCCAAGCTGTGCAGCCAATTCAATGGCGCTTTCCGCCCAATGCCCGGAAGTGTCGCTGAATACGGATTCGCTGTTCCCGGTTTGCATCACCGCGTCAAATCGCGTGGCTATGGCGGCAAATTCCGCACGGGTGATATTCCCGTTTGGTACAAATGCACCGTCCGGATAACCCAAAAGAATACCGCCGTTTGTCAGTGTGGAAATGGCGTTATTATACCAATCATCCGATTTCACGTCTGAATAGTCGTTGGTTTTAGTCCACAAATCCATGCGGGTTTCCTGTGTGAGCAAACGAAAAAAGATGGTGGCTGCCTCCGCTCTTGTGATATTGTTTCTAGGCCTGACGGTTCCGTCCGGATATCCGACAATATAAGCAAAGTGATTTTCCTTGTCCAAGCCGCCGCTTACTTTCCACTGGGCGTAGAGCGTTATATTGCCGTTTATGGTAATTACGTTCCCCGGATTGTATGAAACTCCGTCGCCATCCGCTGCCGTATTCCAGCCAATGAAAGTATATCCGCTTCTGGTGATTCCGGTGTCCGCAAGAGAAAGCACGGTATAGTCGCTGGCGAAAGGAATGTCCGTCACTTCATAGTTCCCTGCGCCGCCGTTCGCATCGTATCGCACCGTGTAGAAGGTTGTCGGCAACACCGCCCAATTACCCGTGATTTCTGTATATGTCGGCGCAGCATCTGTTGTAAAGCTATAGTCGGCTCCGTTCAGCGTAAGTGTTAAAACCGGAGTGGAGAAGCTCCAGCCGACCACTACGCTGTCAGTGGGATTCGCTGTGTTCAAATGCCCGACTGCAACTGCCGAACTGGCGGATACAGCCGTCGGATCCGCATCTGTATAGCGTACCAGATATCTGTTGCCGCTTGAATAAGTTATGGGACTCGCGTCATGCACCGTTGGAGCCACAAGAGCGGGCTGGCGGAAATCGGCATTCAGCGCCCAGAGCGTCACTGTGTCATCCAGTTCCAGCGTGATACCATATCCTGTATAATAGTTGTCGGGATTGCTTGTATTGGGCCGAAAGCCATAGCCGATCGCCTGGGCGTGATATCCGCCATGCGTGTAAACCTTCGCTTGATCTGTAACAGAAATATCAAACGCGACGCTTCGCTGGTTATTCGCCGTAGGATAACCGCTGCCGATTCCAGCTCCGCCAAAGGTACCGGTAGACCCTGTACCTGTTCCTCCATAAGCGTACACAGTCGTGTTTTCTCCTGAAATTGCGATGATTCCCTTGTTTCCAACATTGCCATTCACATCATTGTCATAATCGAAAACATAGCTGTAAGTGGTATTGGTACCACCACCGATTCCCGCGGCTCCGCCGTTTGCAACTGCCGATATCGTGCCGCCTGTAATGGTAACAGAGGACGGCGCGGCATTATCGCCGCCGCCAATCCCCGCAGCGCCCATAGAGCCATCGTTAGCGCCTGCCTGTGCTGTAACAAGGCCGCCGCTGATGGAAATAATACCGCCGTCACAAAGCGAACCGCCACCGATTCCCGCGCCAAGGATACCGCCGGTGGATGTAACTGTCCCGTCTGAAATGGTAACGTTTATTTGAGAGGCGACGGTATCGAATCCATATGCGCTACCGCCGCCGATCCCCGCACCGCTGCCATTTGACGATGCCTCAATGCTCCCATTGTGGATCGAGATATTTCCGTAAACGGAGCCCCAGTAATAATCTGCGCCGTTCATACCTCCGCTGCCAATCCCTGCGCCCCCGCCATAGGAATAAGAAGTATTGGAGGTCTTCTCCGCACCGCCCGTTGTGATAAGTGTGCCTGTAAATTCATTGGAAATGATGATCGTTCCAAAATCGACGCCGTCGCCGCTGACGGTTTGTCCGTCGCCACCAATCCCCGCGCCGCCGCCATAGCCGATACTTCCGGATTGATTTCCAGGTAATCCATCACCGCCTGCAGCTTTTAAAGTACCGCCTCCGGTCAAGGTCAATGATGCGCTGTCCGCTTCTGAATAATTCCCTTGGGCATCATATGCGGGGGCGACGGAGATGGCGGCAAAACCGCCGCCACCCGTCAGCGTATTATCGCCGGTCAGCATCAGAGTCACCTGTGCGCCGGGCTCAACGCGTATGGAAGAACTGCCGCTGGCGTTAATTGTCACATTGTTCAGCGTGATATCATGCGTCCCTGATATGACCTGTATGGTACTGGCCGACGGCGATACGGAGCTTTCAATGACATAGCCGTCCGTCCATTGGATCTCCGACGCTCCCCCTACGCTGTAGCCTGTATCGGTGATCACAATGTTACCATTGGTTAAATCAAGTGTTTCACTCGCCGCCGAAGCTGTCAGTGGTACCACAGTCAGCAGCATTACCGCCGCAAGAATAACTGCCGGTAAATTGATCCGGCTTGTCTTACTTTTGTGTATTTCCTTATTCATATCTTTTCCTCACAGTTAAAATCTCATAAAAATCATGGTTTGAGGTTTCACAGGATCGACCCGCCGCCCTTTCAAAATCAACTCTATGTGCACTTACAAATGAAGTCCTATCTCGAGCATAAATATGCTGCGGTAAGACCTTGCATCCACTTCTGAGTGTTCATTATTGTGCCACAAAAAAGCGGCAAAATGCAATTGAGAATAACGTCTCAAAGTAATTTTGCCACTGGGCTTAGTCCAATCATAAAAAATTTCAGAATGGCATTGTCGTCTGCACCGGACAATATCTGAATCAGCTTTCTTTCTATTTTTGCGCCACAATCAACAGACGTTCACTGCTTTTCTGAGGCGGCTCCATATCGAGTGCGTCAAATATTTCAATTCCCTGAAAACCGGATTTTTCCAGCATCTTATGAATGTCAGAGGCATTATATGCATACTCGTCAAAACTTTCCTGTGAACGCCGGTAAATCTTTCCCTGCTTTTCAAAAAAGTCAAGATCAATCTGTACACGACTGTCCTTGGCATGATAACGGTTTTGCCATACGCAAAATACATGATCCGTTTCATACACATAGGTGTTGTTGGAAAGCACATATTTATGCTTATAAACCGCATTCATGTCAAAAATAAAAACACCGCCCGGGTTTAAGAACATCCAAACCTTATCAAACGCTTTTTGCACCTCGGCGGCGCCTTTCAGATGATTCAGGCTGTCCAGCATACAGAAAACCGTATCGGAACAGCCATACAAATCCAAGTCCTGCATGTTCTGGCATAAAAACAGAACATCCAGTTCCTGGTCATCCGCCTTGTCTCTGGCGACGGACAGCATTTCCATCGACGCATCCACACCGTATACGTCAATACCGCGCTTTAAAAGCTCAAACGTTAAATTGCCCGTGCCACAGGCTAAATCAAGCGTGAGGCCGGGTTCATGTTTGTATTTTTGAAGGATTGACAGCAAACGGTCCGCCATTTTGCTGTAATCCACATTATATATCAACTCGTCGTAGTAAAAGGCGAACTGGCTGTATTCACTCATGCTTTTTTTCTTCCAGCCGTTTTAAAATGAGTTCATAACCGTCACTGCCGTAATTCAGAGAACGGTTTACGCGACTGATCGTTGCTGTGGATGCGCCCGTTTCCGCCACAATATCGCTGTATACCTGCTTTTTTCTCAGCATTTTTGCAACCGCAAGACGCTGTGAAATGGCTTTAAGTTCCGGAACAGTGCATAGGTCATCAAAAAACTTATAGCATTCTTCCGGCGTTTCCAGTGCGAGAATGGACTCGAAGAGAAAATTGACATTTTCATCATGAAACTTGACGTTCATAATGTACCTCCGGTGATATATTTCTCCTGCTTTACAATATTAACACACAAAAGTAAAAAAGTAAATAAGACAGATTCAAAGCTGCGGTCAAATATCATTGCGAAGAAGATCCTCATAGGTTTCCGGCTTGATAATCAAACGCGATGTTCCATTTGAAACCATTACACATGCGGGCTTTACGTTCCGGTTGTAATTGGAGGACATGGAATAGTTATATGCTCCCGTAGAAAGCACGGTGAGGATATCTCCTTCCGCCGGTTTTTGTATAGCCGTATGCTCCTGAATAAAATCCCCGCTCTCACAGCACTTTCCGGATATGGTCGCCGTATAATCACGAGGGGCATTGGCTTTGTTTGCGATCATACAGGTATATTCCGCGTGATAAAGGGCATAACGCGGATTTTCATACATGCCGCCGTCCACGGCAATATAATTACGTACATTCGGAATCTCTTTGATATTGCCGACCGTATAAAGCGTGATACCCGCTTCACCCACAATAGAGCGACCGGGCTCCAGCAGAATCCTTGGCATTCTCAGTCCCAACCTGTCACAGGCGCCGTGAACTGCCTCTGACACCAGCTCCATATACTTTTCATACGGCTGCGCATCGTCGTTTTCGGTATAGTGGATGCCAAAGCCGCCGCCTAAATTGAGTATTTCCAGCTCAATTCCAAAATCCTTTTTGATTTGCGCATAGAAGCCCAACATCACCTGCGCTGCGTGAACAAATGGCTCTGGGTCCAGAATTTGGGAACCGATATGGCAATGCAGGCCCTTCAGCGAAACATTCCCATAAGAAAGCGCGGCCCCCACCGCTTCATGGGCTTCCCCGGTAGTAAGGGTTAAGCCGAACTTGGAATCGATTTGGCCGGTTTTGATGAATTCATGAGTATGCGCGTCAATTCCGGGTGTGATGCGCAGTGTGATGCTTGAAACCGTATTGTGCGCCTTGCTCACTGCGTTGATTTTGCGAAGATCCGTCAGGTTATCGGCTACGATATCCCCTACCTGACTTTCAATAGCCAATGCAAGCTCCCCGTGGGTCTTGTTGTTGCCCTGAAAATGTATTTTACCGGGCGCCACACCCGCTTCAAGCGCCGTATAAAGCTCTCCGCCGGAAACCACCTCAACATCGAGTCCTTCACTCACCACAATGCGGTGAATCTCTTTGCAGCAAAAAGCCTTGCTTGCGTATATGGGAGTGCCAAACCCGTTGTAGTATTGCCGTATAGATTCGATATAACTGCGGCATACACTGCGAATTTTATCCTCACTCATCACATAGAGCGGCGTTCCGTATTGCAATGCCAGCTCTGTCGTATCGCAGCCGCTGATGTACAGATGTCCGTTTTCACCGATACTGAGGCAATCTGTTGTTAGCATGTTTGATCCCTCCTGGAATAGATTAACCGAGTACAGCTCCTGCTACGCGCTCCTTCAGACTCTCAAGTCCCGTTCCCTTTGTCGCTGAGAAGAACAGATACTCGATACCCGTGTCGTCAAACAGTGAATTAAAATAATTCGCCTGATCCAGAAGCTCTGTCTTGTTCAGCTTATCACATTTTGTACAGACGACGATGAAATCATATGCAGTATCCTGAAGAAAATTTAGCATGTCAATGTCGTCCGCGGTGGGCTTATGCCGCGCATCCAGAATTTGAATGATCAGCTTCACATTTCTGCCGGCGGAAAAATAGCCCTCTACCAGCCCTGCAAAACGCATTTTTTCGGTTTTGGAGACCTTTGCATATCCATAGCCCGGCAAGTCGATAAACCGGCAGCTGCCAAGCAGATAAGAGTTAATCGTCGCTGTTTTGCCGGGGGAAGAGCTGACGCGCGCCAGTTGCTTGCGACTGAGAAGCTTATTGATGAGAGTCGACTTCCCAACATTGGACTTGCCGGAAAAAACAATTTCCGGCACTGTCGAATCCGGCAGCTGGCAGGCTTTTCCCGCGGAAAATTCAAATTCGGCCTTTTGAAAATTCAATATCGTTACCTCTACTGGAACAACTCGGCCGGTTTCGGCGTAATGCTTCTTGACGGTGCTTTTGGTAGTAAAACCCCATCCTTCTTCTTGTTCTTATTAGGCTTCGGCGCGGATTCCAGTGCGGTTTCCAGTACTGTGTCAATGACAGAAACCGGAATAAATGTGATGTTCTCCTTCACAATATCATCCACCTCCGCTAGATCCGGCTGATTCTCTGCGGGAATCAGCACCACCTTCATTCCATTTTTATACGCTGCCATTGACTTTTCCCGCAGGCCGCCAATAGGCAGCACGCGGCCTTGCAGCGTGATTTCCCCTGTCATGGCGATGGAATGTATCACCGGAATTCCGGTCAGCGCGGAAGTGATGGCAGTGGCCATCGCAATACCCGCGGAGGGTCCGTCCTTCGGCACCGCGCCTTCCGGCGCATGAATATGGACATCCAGCTTTTCATAAAAATCCGGTGAAATCCCCAGATAATTGGCCCTTGTGCGAATGCAGGTAATCGCCGCGCTTGCCGATTCCTTCATCACATCACCCAATGAGCCGGTGAGCTGAATTTTACCGGTACCCTGCATAACTGCAACCTCAATCGGAAGCAGCTCGCCGCCAACGCTTGTCCACGCAAGACCGTTGACAAAGCCGACCGTATTCTTGTTGATATGATCCTCTTTGCTGAACCTTTTTGGACCTAACAATTCTTCCAGGCTCGCAGTTTTAATCGTGACAGGCTTAAATTCCGGATTCGATACGATCATCCTCGCCACTTTACGGCAAAGGGTTGCAATACGGCGTTCGAGATTTCGGACACCGGCTTCCCTTGTATAGCCCTCAATCAGATCCACCATCGTCTGCTGGGGTATTTTCATCTGTGCTGGCAGAATGCCATGCTTCTTCAGCTGTTTCTTTACGAGATGCTTCATCGCAATATTCGTTTTTTCATCCAGCGTATAGCTGCCAAGCTCTATCACATCCATGCGGTCATACAAGGGCCCCGGAATGCGCGCGGCATCATTGGCTGTTGTGATAAACAAAACGTCCTTTAAGCTATAGGGCATATCGACATAATGGTCGGTAAATTCCCCGTTTTGTTCAGGATCCAGCACCTCCAGAAGTGATGAGGCCGGGTCGCCCTTGAAGTTTTGACCAAGCTTGTCTATTTCATCCAGCAAAATGAGCGGGTTGTTGGTACCGGCCTGCTTTACGGCGTTGATGATGCGTCCGGGCATTGAACCGACATAGGTTTTCCGGTGACCCATAATTTCCGCCTCATCGCTGACGCCTCCAAGGGACACACGCACATACTTGCGGCCGATAGCCTCCGCGATGGAGCGGGCAATGGAGGTCTTGCCAACGCCGGGCGGCCCCACAAGGCAGATAATCTGCCCCGTTTGCTCCGGAGCCAGCTTACGCACAGCCAAAATTTCAAGAAACCGGTCCTTGACTTTTTCAAGCCCATAATGATCCCGGTCCAGAACACGCTTGGCTTTGGCGATGTCAAGTTTTTCTTTTGAATATGTATTCCAGGGAAGGGACAGGCAGGTGTCCAGGTATACGCGGATGATACTGGCCTCGTGCGAGCCATAGGGCATGCGGTACAGCTTGTTGCACTCCTTGATCAGTTTTTCCTCGCAGACCGGCGTAAGCTTCAGGTCATGAATCTTCTGCTTGATTTCGTCTGCTTCTTCCTGCGGGCTGTCGTCCTCGCCAAGTTCAATGGCAATTGCGCGCATTTGTTCTTTCAGATAGTATTCCCGCTGATTGTTGTCAATTTGCTCCTGCGTCTTCTGGTTGATCTCATTTTCTACAGCCAGTATTTTTATTTCGTCTGTTAGAATATCATTGAGCTTTTTCAGGCGTTTTACAGAATTGTATTCATCCAGAATCACCTGCTTGTTCTCAAAGCTGATGGAAATATTGGAAGCGATATAATCAGCCAGACGACCGCAATCATTTTCTTTTAAAACACCCAGTAATATGTCCGGAGATATCCGTTTAAACTGATGCACATAGTTATCAAACTTTTCATGCAATACGCGAATCAGCGCTTCCGTTCTGTAGGATTTTTTGTAGGGCAGCGGAGGGATCCTCCTTATATTCCCGCACAAATAAGGGGTGTCAAAGCGTAACTCGGTAAATTCGCCCCGTTCCATCCCTTCCACATGAAGCTTAATCCCTTCGTCTGAACGGTGCATGACCTGTTTGATTTTTGCAATTACGCCGACCCGGTACAGATTCTCATAAGTCGGATCATTATCGGCCAAATCAGTCTGTGCAACAATGAAGATCAGCTTATCCTTATTGAGCGCTTCATTGACTGCCGTGATGGATTTTTTTCTGGCCACATCAAACTGTAAAACCATCTCCGGGAAACATACGATCCCTCTGACCGCCAATATTGGCAGTGGACTTGATTTTTCCGTTTTCTGGATGCTAACATTTGCCATTATGAACTCCTAAAATCAGCTAAAGACTGAGCCGGATGGAAACCATCCAGACTACAGCCTTCAGTTTTCAATTTTTCTTTATTAATATTTAAGACGCATGTTCCCTGCGGTCCCGCCGCTTTGGCGCTGTAATTTTAATCTTCACCGGCTTACGGTCTTTGTTATACACGATTTCCGGTTTGGTTCCTTTATCTATTGTATCCGCGGTGACGAGCACTTTTTCGATGGTGTATTCACTGGGCACATCAAACATCAGCGGTATAAGCGCTTCTTCCATCACGGAACGCAAGCCTCGCGCCCCGGTTTCACGGTCCAACGTTTTCCTTGCGATGCTTTGCAGTGCCTCTTTTGAAAATACCAAATCCACCTTATCGAGGGCAAAGAGCTTTCTGTACTGGTTCACCAGGGCATTTTTAGGCTTTGTCAGAATGCTAATGAGTGATGCCTCGTCGAGGTGATCCAAAGAGGTAATGATTGAAATTCTGCCGATCAGTTCCGGTATCAAGCCATATTTCACCAAATCCTGCGGAATGACATCCTTCATCCAGGCAATTTCTTTCATCTGCTTCTTACCCTTTACATCGCCGCCAAATCCGAGAGAATTGTGCATTGTTCTTTTTTGAATGATTTTCTCCAATCCGTCAAAAGCGCCGCCACAGATAAACAAAATGTTTGAGGTATCGATATTGATGGCCTCCTGCTGCGGATGCTTCCGCCCACCTTTCGGCGGAACACTTGCCACAGTGCCTTCCAGAATCTTTAATAATGCCTGTTGTACGCCTTCACCGCTGACGTCTCGGGTAATGGACTGGTTCTCTGATTTTCTTGAAATTTTATCAATTTCATCGATATAGATGATACCACGTTCCGCCTTCATAATGTCATAATCGGCAGCCTGAATCAGGCGAAGCAGAACATTTTCAACATCTTCGCCCACATAGCCCGCCTCTGTCAAGGTCGTGGCGTCCGCAATTGCGAAGGGAACCTTTAAAAGCCGTGCCAGTGTCTGGGCAAGATAGGTTTTGCCGGTGCCGGTAGGGCCCAGCAACAAAACGTTGCTCTTGCTCAGCTCCACATCATCATTGCTAAAATAAATGCGTTTATAATGGTTATAAACCGCAACGCTGAGAGCGATTTTGGCGGTATCCTGTCCGATGACATATTCGTCCAGGCCACTTTTGATTTCCTGCGGTTTCGGTAAAACCATTCCGATATCTTTGCTATCCTCACTGCCGGTGCCTGATTTTAGCTTCATTTCATCCTCGATGATGGTCATGCAAAGCTTGACACAGGCATCGCAGATATATACGCCGGTTCCGGCAATCAGTCTTTCGGCAGCCGATTGAGGCTTGCCGCAAAAGGAGCAGCAAATCTCGTTGTCGCTATGAATTGGCACAATTATTTCCCTCCCTGATTTTAGTCCCAAAAGCGATTATCTTTTCTCGATTACCTTATCGATGAGCCCGTATTCCAAAGCTTCATTCGCGGTCATAAAATTATCCCGATCGGTGTCACGTTCAATAACTTCCAGAGGCTGGCCGGTTCTTTCGGCCAATATCCTGTTGAGCTTTTTCTTGACGGCCAATATGTGATTTGCAGCAATGTTGATATCTGTCGCCTGCCCCTGCGCCCCACCGCTTGGTTGGTGAATCATAATTTCACTGTTGGGAAGCGCAAAGCGTTTCCCCTTCGCGCCGGCTGCCAGCAGGAATGAGCCCATGCTTGCCGCCATGCCGATACAGATGGTTGATACATCACACCGGATATACTGCATCGTGTCATAAATCGCCATTCCGTCGGTGATGACACCACCGGGGCTGTTGATATAAAGAGAGATATCCTTTTCCGGATCCTGACCCTCCAGAAATAAAAGCTGGGCCACGATCACACCTGCGGAAGCGTTATTGACGTCTTCGTTCAGCATGACGATTCTGTCATTTAAAAGTCTTGAAAAAATATCGTAAGAGCGCTCGCCCCTATTCGTCTGTTCTACCACCATTGGTACTAAACTCATTTTCATCAGGCTCCCTTTCAAATGTTATAGTATGAAATATCTACTCGGTTTTATACAGATTTAGCATCAAATTCGTTTGATAAATTGAAAGCATTTCAGTGGAATTGCAACCTGTTCAGACAGGAACAAGCATTTAATCCTCTGTTTTCTCCTCTTCCTGCCCTTGCGTTATTTTTACTGTTTTTTTCGCAGAGGAGGCCTTTTTCTTCGTCTTCAGCGTATCCCCTTCGTTCTTTTCAGTTTCAGCCTTTTTTGCATTCGTCTTTTTCGCAGATTCTTCTTCAGACTCTTCTTTCGGCTCTTCTTTTACAGCCTCTGTTATTTTGGCGTTATCCTTGATAAAATCCATAACCTTCTGGTTCACAATGTCGGCCGACACCATATCGGAGGAAACCATATTCTTTACGTTGTCCAGCGGCATTTCGTATGCCTTTGCAAGCTTCTCATATTCAGCGTCAAGCTCTTCGTCTGTTGCTGTGATCTCCTCGGTAACAGCAATCTTCTCCAGCGCAAGCCGGATTTTCACCTGGCGTTCCGCCTGGCCCTCATACTGCTCGTGCATGTCGTCCTTTGTCATATTGGTATATTTGAGATAGGTATCAAGGTCCAGACCCTGAGACTGCAGGCGGTATGAAAACTGATCCATCATGTCATGGACTTCATTGTGCACCATTTCATGGGGAATCTCGGCTTCCAGCTGTTCACACAGCTTGTCCACAATCTGGTTTTCTATGTCACCGTTTGCCGACTGCTCTTTCTTTTCCAGCAGACCTTTTTTGATGTCTTCCTTATATTCATCTAAGGTATCGAACTCGCTGACATCTTTAACAAATTCGTCATCCAGTTCAGGCAGCTCTTTTTTCTTGATTTCATGCAGCTTAATTTTAAAAACTGCGTCTTTGCCACGCAGCTCATCGGCATGATATTCCTCGGGGAAGGTAACATTTGCGTCAAACTCTTCACCGATGCTGTGACCTATTACCTGCTCTTCAAAGCCCGGGATAAATTGGTTTGCGCCAAGTGTCAGGTCGTAGCGCTCAGCCTTGCCGCCGTCAAACTGCTTTTCATCCACATAGCCGTCAAAGTCAATGGTCACAATATCGCCGTTTTCCGCCGCGCGGTCTTCCACCGGTACCATGCGGGAATTTCTTTCGCGTACGCGGTCGATCTCCGTGTCAACTTCCCCGTCTGTCACAACCACAGGCTCTTTGGCAACTTCAAGACCTTTATACCCCTTGATCTCGACTTCCGGCTTCGTGATGACGGTAAGTGTTGCCGTAACGCCCGTCTCTTTGCCAATTTCATCAATTTTAAAGTCATTCATGCTGATCACTTTCAGCTCTGATTTTTCTATTGCCTCATTTACCATTGTGCGGTAAAGGCTGTCAACGGCGGCTTCGAAGAAGACCTGTTCGCCGTAATATTTTTCAACAAAAGCACGAGGAGCCTTGCCCTTACGGAAGCCAGGAATATTCATCTTTTTCACTTCTTTTTTGTAAACCTTCAAAATGGCTTCATTAAACTCTTCCGCAGAGACTTCCAAAACCAGCTCGTACTTATTGGTTTCAACATTATTCTTCGATTTTAAATTCATTTCGACAATCCTCTCAATTAGCTATAAAATAAATCATGTCATTATAGCATACTTCGGCTTTTTAATCCACTTTTTCGTGTAAAAAAATTATGAATATTGGAAAATGTTTCCAGAACATAGCCGAAAAGTTTAGAACACAGAATTTAAGCGATCCGTATCGGCGTTTCTGATTTGATCACTGGTTACCTAAAGGTTATTTTACACGGACGGGAGTGAAACCGACATAGTCGCATGAAATCAAATGCATGTGAATCCCTTTGTATTCACCTGTTGGGGCTTTTCTCCCCGCCTGCTTCCCGTGTATATGACCAAAATAGCAGTCCTTTATATTATTTTCCAGCAATACCTGCAATATTTCTTTACATTCCATGTTGTCATATACCGGCGGATAATGCAAAAACGCAATCTTTTCGCCCTGATATTTCTGCGCATCTTTCAGAGACAGGCGCAGTCTGCCGACCTCTCGATTGACAATTTTCATGTCCTCCTCCGTCGCCGCATTGTAAAGCCAGCCCCGGGAGCCAAAGATGATTTTACCGTCGGCTTCATGTGCGCAGTTAAACACGACTGACATATCATCAAAGCCGTTTGCGGAAAAATACCGCTCAATCTTTGTTTTAGTGGACCACCAATAATCGTGGTTTCCCTTAAGCAGCAGCTTTTTACCAGGTAAGCGGTGAATGAACGAAAAATCCTGAAAGGTTTCCTCCAGCTTCATCGCCCAGGAAATATCGCCGGCAATCACGACCGTGTCCTCTGCGCGAACCCGCCGGTTCCAATTTTCCTCAAGTTTTTGGGTATAGTTTGCCCACCCAGGAAAAACATCCATCGGCTTATCAGAACCGAAGGAAAGGTGCAGGTCGGCAATGACAAAGAGCGCCATCAGGCTTTGCCCTTCATTCCGGCAAGCTGTTTTTTTACAAATGCCGGCATCTCTTCTCTTTCAATCACCATGTCGAAATGCTCTTTCTTCCCCTTGAGCGCGGCAATCTGCTTTTGCGGCTGTTCATGTGTCAGCTCTTCCAAACGGGAAATGATTTCGAATTCATCCTGCGGCAAGTCATCTGTAAGCGCTCCAAGCACATGCCGCGCAAATTTATAAGGACTTGCGGTTGAGGCGATGACAGTTGGGATTTGATCGTCAGTCTTTTCCAGATACTTATCATAGACACCGATCGCAACTGCCGTATGGGTGTCCGGCAGGTATTCGTAATTATGATAGGTTTTTTGTATCACCCGCGTTGTCTCCTCATCGCTGCAGAAATCCCCAAAAAACAACTCCTTTATCCTTACCATAGTTTCCCCGTCGACCTCATACCAACCTTCTTCGGCGAGCTTGTTCATCCATGCGGATAAAACTGCGCTGTCTTCGCCGGAAAGCATATAAATCAGCCGTTCCAGATTACTTGATATCAAAATATCCATCGACGGAGACGCGGTTGCATAAAACTCACGTCTTTTGTCGTAAACACCCGTGGAGATAAAATCTGTAAGCACATTATTGGCGTTGGATGCACAGATCAGTTTATGTACCGGCAGCCCCATCTTTTTCGCGAAAAAGGCCGCAAGAATGTTACCGAAATTTCCGGTTGGAACAACAAAATTTACAGGATCCGTAAAGCTCTTAACCTTGCCGGTTCTGTAAAGCTCCAAGTAGGAATAAATATAATAAACAATCTGGGGCAGCAGTCTTCCCCAATTGATAGAATTTGCGCTGGAAAAGAAATACCCATTTTCGTCCAGAAGCTTCTTGATCTCCATATCCGTAAAGATCGTCTTAATACCGGTCTGTGTATCGTCAAAATTGCCCTTGACCGCACAGACGCATACATTATTCCCCTCCTGGGTATTCATCTGCAGCTTCTGCGTGGGGCTGACGCCGTCTTCTGGATAAAACACAATGACCTCGGTGTCCTTTACATCCTTGAATCCTTCCAGTGCGGCCTTTCCGGTGTCTCCTGAGGTTGCCACAAGAATCAAAGCCTTCTGTGCTTTATTCTGCTTTTTCAACGCGGTGGTCAGTAAATGTGGAAGCAGCTGAAGTGCCATATCCTTAAACGCGCAGGTGGGCCCGTGCCACAGCTCCAGCATATAGGCTCCGCTGCTGCCCGTTTCTTTCAATGTGACCGGCTGATCACCCTCGAACTTCCCGCCCGAATAAGCCGCATTGACACAGTGGGAAATTTCTTCCTCTGTAAAGTCGCTGAGATACAGGGAAAGAATCCTTTTTGCAAGTGACAGATAGTCGAGCTTTGCAAGCGCGTCCAGTGTGTTCGAGATATCCGGAATGCTTTCCGGAAGAAACAGCCCGCCCTCTTCTGATATGCCCTTCACGATGACTTCCGAGGCCTGCTGCCTCAACTCTGAATTCCTGGTACTTTTGTAGCGCATGTACACCCTCCGAACATTTCCTTTTTTCCAGCAACTGCCGGGAACCGTTAAATGACCTGGCTATAGAATTCGCTGCCATAGATTTTACACTGTTTATACGGCGCTGTCAAAGTAAATTATTTCTTTCGAAAAATTTGTAAGCATTGGAAAAGAATAACTGATCGATTAAGCTTTCTGAATAATTGTGCCTTAGAAACAGCTCATAAAGCTTCGGGATCGATTGGATGCCATGCAGATCATCCGGCATATCCGCGCCGTCAAAATCACTGCCTATCGCAAGGATGTCTTCACCGCCCAAGGACAAAAAATGCTCCGCATGGCGCAGGATATCGGTCATACAGGCATCTTCCTCATGGTCGCACAGAAATGCCTTATAGAAATTGAGGCCCACCAGTCCCGCGCGGTCCTTTATCATGTAAAACTGCTCATCACTGAGGTTCCGCTTATGTGAGCAAATGCTTTTGGCATTGGAATGAGACGCCACAAACGGTCTGTCCGCATAACCGCATACGTCATAAAACAGGCGCTCACTTGCATGGGACACGTCGGCTACAATGTTTCTGCGCTCCATTTCCTTCAAGGCCGCGATACCAAAATCGGTTATGCCATGCTTTGTGTCGGCGAACACGCCGGTTCCCAATTCGTTTTCCCCGTTCCAGGTAAGCGTCATCATCTTTACACCCAATTCGGCCATTTTTTCTAGATTCCTTACATCGCCGCCCAGCGCCGCACCATTTTCAACAGTAAAAATCGCAGCCATTGGAGCGGTATTCAGTTTATCTCCTGACAAGTCCCCTCGCTTTACAAGGGCGGATACAGTCGCTTGATTGCGCTCTACCTCCTCTTGAAACTTCCTTGAGATGTCCATAAAATAAGCAAATGCCGCCTCGCCTCTGACGGAGTCAGGAACGAATGCAGCAAAGCATTGTATGTACCAACCGATTTTTTCAGCCTTCTTGATACTGACATGCAGATCATTTTCATATAATGATTTCTGCTGAAGCATGCAGGCCGCCATCGTATCGCAATGTAAATCAAAATACCGTATCACATAAAACACCACCTAATAAAATGCATTCTCTATGTACTGCATGCTGACGATTTTATCCTCTTTCATCGTCACAGAAGCCACATCAAAGCGCGGCTGCAACGGTTCGTGAAAGGTTTGCAGAAACCGTTCGGCGGTCAAAATGATACGCCTTTGCTTGGTCTTCGTGACAAAATAAAATGGATCCGCAATTGCGTCTTCATTTCGGGCTTTCACCTCTACAAAGCATATATATTCTTTATTGCGTACAATTATATCGATTTCACCATAACGGCTGTGATAATTTTTTTCAACAATTTTATAGCCTTGCTTTTTCAATCTTTCCGCCACATAGCTTTCGCCGTCTTTTCCCCGAAGCTGATTACTTTTCATGCAGGTTCCTCAAAAATGTTTTCCGGTGTTCCTTCAGAACACCATATGCTTTTATCGCATCGTAATGCGCAGCTGTCGGGTAGCCTTTATGGCGTTTCAGACCATACTGCGGATAAAGCAGATCCATTTCATACAGTAATCTGTCGCGGCTGACCTTTGCAAGAATCGAAGCCGCTGCGATGCTTGCGGATTTTGCATCCCCCTTTACAACCGTTTCACCCGGCATGGTGAGCTCCGGCGGCATACGGTTTCCGTCAATTAAGGCATAATCCGGCTGAACGGCCATTGAAGCCACCGCCCTGAGCATAGCCAGATAAGTGGCATTTAAAATATTGATTTTATCGATTTCCTGGGCAGACGCACTTCCGATTCCGTACGACAGTGCTTGCTCTGTAATGATGTCAAACAGGGCATCCCGCTTCTTTTCGGTCAGCTGTTTGCTGTCGTTAAGGCCTGTAATTTCACTTTCTGGCGGCAAAATAACCGCGGCGGCGTACACCGGCCCGAAGAGAGGTCCACGCCCGGCTTCGTCAACTCCGCAAATCATGGAGTATCCGCTCGCTCTTGCGTTCTTTTCAAAAAAATGCCAATCCACGTTTACGGCCATATCGGTATGTTCCGCGCTAAGCACTGTTGCTGCACAGCCTATTACGCCCGATACCGTTCCTTTCTGTTTTTCAGTTATGTCACCTTTTCCAGGGTTATTCTGCCGAGCTTACAGCTGCGGAATTCGTCCAGCACATTGATGGCGGCGCGTTCCAGATCGATTTCACCGCCTGAAATCAGCATTCCGCGTTTTCTGCCGATTTGCTCCAGTATTTCATGCCCCTGCAAACCGTCCTGCGGATGTATTTCCGTTTTATAGCGGGTATTGACGGCATCCGGATACAGCCGCATGAGCAGTTCCAGCAGCCCGCAGCTGAGCGTATGCAGGTCTAAAATCTCATCCTTTACCGCGCCGGTATAGGCCAGCATTTCACCAACCTTCGGATCCTCAAACTTCGGCCAGAGCACACCGGGAGTATCCAGAAGCTCAAAGCCCTTTTGCGCCCGGAACCATTTGTTCTGCCGGGTGATGCCGGGCCTGTCCTGCACCTCGGCCTTGCCGGTTCCCTTACCCATGATCAGCCGGTTGATCAACGAGGATTTTCCCACATTCGGAATCCCGAGAATCATCACATGAATCGGCCTGCCGGTCATGCCTTTTCTCTCAAACGCGGCAATTCTCTCCTTTAGCATCTCGCGGATCGTGCTGTAAAACTTCGGAATGCCCTTACCGTTTTTTGAATCTATGGTGATGGCGGTTTCTCCCTGCTTTTTATAGTACTCAGTCCATTTCGCTGTTTCCTCAGGGTCCGCCATATCGCTTTTATTTAAAATGACAAACTTGGGCTTGGACTTGACGATGTCGCGTAAAACCGGATTGGCACTGCTGCGGGGAATACGCGCGTCTACAATTTCGGCTACAATGTCCACCAATTTTAAATCTTCGGTAATCTTACGCCTTGTTTTTGCCATATGGCCCGGAAACCACTGGATCGACTGTATGTCTGCCATAGGGCAACCTCCTTCTTAATCCGCCAGACTTATTTCGTTTAAAGGAAAAACCTTTATCAGTGCTTTTCCTAAAATATTGCGCGTGTCAATCATTCCGACATCGGCAAAACGGCTGTCAAGGGAGAGCACACGGTTGTCACCCAGAACAAAAACACAGCCCTCGGGTACCGTGGCCGGGAATTCCAGCATATTGTAGTTGGACCAGCTGATTTCCGTGATTCCGTTCTGTACGCCGAACCGGCTGTCATCAAGCGGCACGCCGTCGATCAGTACCGTTTTGTTCTTTGCGTCGAAGTCTACGGTCTGTCCTTCGGTCGCAATGACCCTTTTGATGATGGGCCCGCCAAGCACATTATTGATAATGACAACATCGCCCTGTTTGACACTGATAATATCGCCCGTCACAAGAACCCGGTCCCCATCCGAATAATTCGGCAGCATGGAGGTGCCGTCTACGGTGATGAGCCGTAAAATGAAGGTAAATATAATCGCAACCAGCACCAGCATGAAGGTCAGGTCCTCCATCCACTCAAACGCGGATTTTGTAAACCTTCCGGCGGTTTTTTCCGGAATGTCTTTTTCCAGTTCGGACATGTTGTTCATATCCCGATCCATGATGTACACCTCTGCTTTATGCAAAAAAAGGGACAATAAATGCCCCTTTACGCCTTTGCAATTCTTATCTGATCTGTTCCTTAACCTTTGCAGCCTTACCGACTCTGTCCCTAAGGTAATAAAGCTTAGCTCTGCGCACACGACCTGCACGAACGACATCCACGCCCTTCACATTTGGTGAATGGAACGGGAACACTCTTTCCACGCCGACTCCGTAAGACATACGCCGCACGGTAAAGGTTTCGCTGACTCCGCTTCCCTTACGGGCAATAACGGTGCCTTCAAACATCTGGATTCTTTCACGTTCGCCCTCGCGAATGTTCACACTGACACGAACGGTGTCACCGATGTTGAACTTGGGCAGGTCAGCTTTCATTGAATCCTGGGTAACTAATTTCATTGCATCCATTTGACATTCCTCCAAAAATAATTCAGACATTCATGCCGTGGTGGCAGCGGACTGTCCGCTTCTAAGCACAATGTGCCGCGATCCCCACAGGTAAGCGTCAGGAAACCTGCGGATTTCAAATGCCTAAACATTCTATCACAAGAAGGAAGGAATTGCAAGTTTTTTTCAAAAAGTGACGGAATAGCAAATCCGAGTAGAAATCTCTCTCTCGCATGAAAATTACCATATTGCAACCATCGTACTCACAATACAATATTACACAAATTTAAGTAAATATTTGTGTAATATTGTATAATTATTTTCTCCATGCTGCCGGCTTTCCATTCACGACTGTCATATTCGTGATCCCACATATAAACTCCAAAAAAACCTTTCTATCTTGATTTTCAGCAGCCATTTCACAATTACTCTTTTGAGAAACTTACATAGTTTTTCTCGTCTACTTCCCAAAACGGAAAATATTCACCCTTGGTATCGATAAATCCATTCAAAAAACTTGTCAATGAACCCACACAAACATATTGATCGTAATAATATGCATCTCCCGCGTATAAATAATTTTCTGTGTGACTTTCATTTTGGTTTAACAATAAATAATATCCCATGAAATAACCGATCGTCAACATTTCATCTTTAAAATCAGGTTTACCTATTCCACCTTTTTTAAGTTCAACAATAAAGCAGATATCATAAACTGAATAATCTCCTGCATGGAACAATACGAAACCGTCTGTAATCGTTAATAACTCCTTGTAATCATGAGGTAAAACATAGTTATCAGTAAAAGCTCGTACAGTATCATGATCTGGAGTTATTGTACTACTTAACCCCCAAAAAGGATTCTCAATAAATTCATTCATTACTTCTTTCATATTTTTTTTCATATAACCACCTTAATAACTCAACCACCATGTAGTGCATGTAGGATGTATGGTTTTCTTTAACGGCACTAGATTTCCATAATCAGACAATCCACCCCACGAAAGCGGTCTAATATGATGAACTTGATATTCATCCCAGTTCCAAGGATCTTTTCCATTATTATATGTAGCATTAAACCATTTTATATAATTATTACGGTCATTGGTATTCCAAGTAGCAAGGCGTTCTGCTTTAAAGTTTTTATACTATGGTGGAACAGCATATTTCCCGGACTTAGGGCAAGTGTATTCCGGATACTTCGAGGCTTTTTTATTAAACAAAAAGTTCGATGAATCTTGACTTCCTATCGTTGTCCAGCCATCCCCTTTGAGCCTGATCATAAAATACTTGGTTGTACTGATACTTGTTTTCAAAGTGGATGGACTGGAAGCCGTA
>Ga0153939_1000147_pt1 | contig 24322 bp, 33 predicted proteins | sample TSNJ023MetaG_FD_104734 | JGI IMG/M metagenome (GOLD analysis project Ga0153939, IMG submission 104734) | Attine ant fungus gardens microbial communities from New Jersey, USA - TSNJ023 MetaG | ecosystem: Host-associated > Fungi > Mycelium > Unclassified | place: USA: New Jersey, Brendan T. Byrne... | reverse complement strand
ATAATGTTAAAAAACTACCATTACACTACTTCAACTATAAAAACTTTGTAGGTAATGAGGGTGATCAGCATGTGCTTGGGTTTTTATCTCCTGAATTTGGGGAAATCCTGCCTAAAGCCGTGCATAGAAATACAACGACCTTCGATGAACGTGATGAAAACGGAGATATTGTCTATGAAATAAAAAATGTTGATGAGTTTATTAGTAGAGAAGTCGAGGTAGTTGATCCTGAAACTGGCGAAACAAGAACAGAGCTGCAAAATATACAAGCAATGGTTACAAAAAGCTTACCAAAGCAGATCATAATCGAAGATTGCGAAAGTATTGATTCATCCCAGCTCGTACCTATACTTTGGGGGGCTGTGCAAAAGCTAATAGCAAAAGTCGAAGAATTGGAGGCCAAAATTAATGAATAGAATGGTCGGTCATGCTGATGCATTGCAGATTATTGGTAGTGATGATAATTATGTAATTAAATTTCAGACATTGGTTCCTGAGATTATTGATGAAGATACGGTGAAAAATGTTATAGCACAAGACATGAGTGTATTTATTAACAAAGCATCACTTGTAGAATTATCAAAACTTATTGATCAATGTTTAAATAAAAAGGAGTGAGGTTATGGCCTTATTAATACCACAGATATTAACAAATGCAGATGGCGACGATATTGCTCCTATCACTTCTGCCCTTTCTGTTATTAGACAAAACTCCACAGACAATGTTGAAGAATCTTTATTGGAAATAGAAGATTTAATTGGAGACATTGGCACAGCATTAGATGAAATTTTAGGAGTGTGATGTGATTGGCTACTATAGCAGAACAAATTTCAAAAATTAATAATGAAAAACAGGCTCAGAGGAGTGCCTTTACAGCACAAGGAATTAATATGACAAATGTTCCGTTTGTGGAATATCATACAAAAATTCCACAGCTTGGAGGTGGGACTGTGGTGCCTCCAGAGCCAATAGAGCCTCTCGATCCCATAGAGGTTTATAACGATACTAGACCATCTGATTGGTTAAAAATGCCAGCGGTAAATCAAAATGAAATTTATTTACTTTTTCATTTATCAAGTCCGGCAGAAAATCTTGTGGCTTTTACAGTCGCATGCACAGGATCATATACAGTACAATATGGGACAGTCAATAGTAGTGTGCAATTCGTGCCATCAGGTTCAGTTTCAATAGTAAGCGGTAATATTTGTTCAATGTCATTTTCTTACAACGACTGGCCTAGCAATGTAACATCTAGTGGTATAAGACAAGTAATGATTAAAATATCTGGTACTGATATAACGTCGTTTACGCCATCAACATATTTAGCACGTAATTATACTGGATTTGCTGCTTGGAATATAGTTGAATTTAAAGGGAACTTACCTAGCTGTACTTATCTTGTTGTGGGTGCTGCATCACTTCAAATGGCATTAAATAAATTAAGATATTTCTCTCTTGAGGGCAATAATCAAATTGATAGTTTTTCTCGCACATTTCAAAGTTGCAGTTCGTTGGTATCAATACCACAACTATATACTGGCTATAATGCCATTAATTTTTCCTATATGTTTTATGGCTGTTATTCACTGACATCAATACCGCAATTAGATACTAGTTTGGGTACTAATTTTAGCAATATGTTTGTAAGTTGTTCTTCATTATCGGCGATACCGCCATTAGATACTGGAAATAACACTAACTTTAGCAACATGTTTAATGGTTGTTCTTTGTTACAGGCGATACCACAATTAAACACTGGTAGTGGCACTGATTTTTCTAATATGTTCTATAGATGCCTTTCATTACAATCAATACCACTACTAGATACTGGTTTAGGTACTAATTTTAGCAATATGTTTACAGCTTGCTCTTCGTTACAAGCAATACCACAATTAGATACTAACAAAGGTATCAATTTTAGCAGCATGTTCAATAATTGTCCTTCGTTACAAACAATACCGCCACTAAACACTGGTAGTGGTACTGATTTTAACAATATGTTTGCGAATTGTTCTTCATTACAAGCAATACCACAATTAAATACTAGAAATAGCACTACTTTTTATAGCATGTTCCAAAACTGCTATTCACTAATAACAATACCGTTATTGGATTGTACACGATGTCGTAACTTTAGTTATATGTTTTATGGCTGCTATTCATTAACATCAGTACCACAATTAGACATTAGTCATGCTACTATTGATAGCATGAATAATATGTTTACAAATTGTTATTCATTAACAACAATACCATTATTAGATACTAGTAACTGTCTTGATTTAAGTTATATGTTTAATGGTTGCATTTCATTAAGATCAATACCACAACTAAACACTGATAGTTGTACTAATTTCAATTATATGTTTAATGGTTGCTATTCATTAATGACAATACCACAACTAAATACTAGTTGGGGTAATAATTTTAATAACATGTTTGCTAATTGTTATTCATTAACATCATTAATTATTTATATTTCAGAACTTTTTAATGCAACCACTCCATTTACTAATTGTTATTCATTAACAAGTTTAAAATTCATAGGTGGAGAAGTGAGAACAACATGGCCAGCCGCATTATCATTACAATATTCATCTATGACTGCGACAGCAATTGAAGAGTTTTTTAATACTTTGCCAACAATAACGATTAGTCGAGCAATAACTTTAACAAATACTCCAGCGGCATTAACTTTAACAGCAGCACAAAGAGCTATAGCAACAGATAAGAATTGGACTTTGGTTTTATAGAAAGGAGAGATTTTATTGGCAATAGCAACAACAAGAATAATTACAACGTTAGACAATTTAGGAAGCTCAATCACAGCTCCTTTGAAAATAAAACAATATGATACTGCCAGTAGATTTATTTTATTTGAATTACAAGACAATAATGGCAATCCATATAACTTAACCAGTCATAATATAACATTTTCGGCAAGAAAACCTGACAATACTTATATTTATAACGTAGCAGCGATTACAAATGCCACAAAAGGCTGGGTTCAAGTTGAATTAACAACACAATTTAGCGCAATTGCTGGCACTGTTGAATGTGAATTAAATATATATGGATGGGATGGCTCTCAAAGATTATCAACTTTGATATTTTATGTAGAGGTTGAAGAAACTTTACAGCGTGCAGATGCTATTTTTAGCACAAACGAATTTAATATATTAGAGAATTTAATGCGTCAAATGTGGGAATTATGGAGCTTTTGGTATACTATTGAAGAGCGCATAGGAATGTATATAAGCGCAGATGGAGATAAAACTTCAATTTTTAAGTATATGAGAGCTATATATAATCACTTAGTTAATGAAATTAGTGTAAGTAACATTACAGACAAAGTTTCTGAAGTTGTTAGTGAAACCATAGCAAAATACGTTAGCGGAACCGTTACTTATGCAACTGCTGGAACTTATACATGGACAAAACCAAGTCATGTAAAATCAGTTCGTGTTATTGCAATTGGTGGCGGTGGTGGTGGTGCAAGTGGTGCGGGTGCTGTAAGATTAATGGTAACAGCCGCAACAATGGGCGCAAGTGGGGGCAATGCAGGTGGTAGTGGAATAATTGAAGAGGCTATAATTGATGTGTCGTCGCTATCTACTATAGCAATTACTGTTGGCGCTGGTGGTAATGGAGGAACTGGTAGCAATACTGGTACCATAAGCGATACGGGTATACTAAGTTCAACTATAGCATCTGGATCAAATGGTGGAGCATCTTCATTTGGAACATATTTAAGATCAGAAGGTGGTAATGGTGGATCGGCAACTGCATTACCATCAGGTGGCTACACTTTGGGGGGTAGTGGTGGCGGTAAGGGTGGAGGAACAACTTCTTCTTTATCTGCTGCTGGCCCAGGAGGTAGTGGAAATTCCGCACGATCATATGATACAAGATATTATTATACAGGAGGTACGGCAGGAAACTATGTATATATTGATTCGCAAACATATATTGGCGGCGGTGGTGGTGGCGGGGCAGGATATGGGTATATAAAATCAACCACAGATGGCACTCAAGGATCATTGTCTTACAATGTTGCTCCTACGTATATGGGAATTGCAACTCCTGGAACTGGAGGAAGAGGATATGGTGCTGGTGGTGGCGGCGGCGGCGGTGTAGCAGCCGGAGGTACTACTGGTACTAATACTATGTATGCAATAGGCGGTAATGGTGGTAGAGGTGCGTCAGGAGCCGTATTTATTGAATGGTAAAGAGCCTTTTTAGGCTCTTTTTACATACTATTATTAAGGAGTTGATCATATGTGTAGGTGTTGTGGATGTAAAGTTAAATTCATCGTTGGGCGAGATGGATATACACCAGAGGTTGGCGAAGAGGGAACTTGGATCATTGGAGGCGTAGACACAAGAATAAGGGCGGTAGGACTTTCGCCGCATATAGGTGAAAATGGAAACTGGTGGATTGGAGATGTAGATACGGGAGTAAGCGCACGTGGTCTTCCGGCTGAATCCTCTCTTCTTTTTAGTATGCAGGCAAGAGATTTACAAGGAACTTTAGTAGGAGTTGTGCCTTTTGACACCACAATTATAAACAATACCGAAGGTGTCATTGAATACACTGACAATAATCAGTTTGTAATTAATTCTGAGGGAAACTATGGAGTGTTTTGGCAAGTATCATTTAACGCTGATTCTGTCGCATTGAGTGTTATTAAATTTGGAATATTTATTGGAGGTGTAGAATATGCTTCAATGGATACAGCACTTCCTGCTGCTGCTGGTAAGGGACAATTAAGTGGTAGTACGCTTTTTGAAATAACTGATATTCCAATAATATTGAATTTAAGTAATATAAGTGGCGAAACTTTGAAACTTTTGGATGCTGATGTTCAGGCAAATATCAATATAGTCAAGTTTAGTTGATTACATATTTTAAACATTTTATATTGTAACATGTTTACGTTACAATGAAAATTTTACATATTGACAGATTTCTTGTTTTGTGTTATTATAGTGAGATAAGGAGATGAGATGATGAAGAAATTGACAATTGATTTTGTGAGAGAGGAATTTGAGGCGAGAGGTTATGAACTTTTAGAAACAGAATATATTAACAACTCAACTAAAATGAGATATAAGTGCCCTAATCATCCAGATAAAGAATTAAGAACAACGTGGAATAATTTCAATTCAAAGCATCAAAGATGCCCATATTGCGCTGGAAATGTAAAGCTGGATTTTAACTTTGTTAAATCTGAATTTGAAAAACGTGGATATGAGCTTTTAGAAAAAGAATATTATGGAAGCGGTATGCTTATGAGTTATAAATGTAAATATCATCAAAATGAAATTTTAAGTATGAGTTACGATAACTTAAAACAAGGACATGGATGTCCTATTTGTTCGGGTCGTCAACCAGCAATTGGATATACAGATATGTGGACGACAAATCCAGAATTAGCTTCAAAATTATTGAATCCAAAAGATGGATATAAATATACTCAATTCAGTAGTAAAAAAGTAGACTGGAAATGTTCTGATTGTGGAAGTGTCGTAAAAAACAAGATTATCAATACTGTTAATAAACAAGGAGTATCATGTTTTCTATGTGGAGATGGGATTTCATATCCGCAAAAAAATATGTCCAATATTTTAACAGAATTAAATGTGAATTTTGATACCGAGCAATCATTTGACTGGTGTGTATTTGAATTAAATGGAAAAAATTATCATGGAAGATATGATTTTGTGTTTGAATATAATAATCAAAATTATATAGTGGAAGTTGATGGCGGTTTGGGTCATGGAAACAAAACATATACAAAAAGCAAATATACAAAAGAAGATTTAATTTATGTAGATAAGATGAAGGATAAGTTGGCCAAAGAAAATAATTATGAAATAATAAGAATAGATTGTTTTCTCTCAGATTTTAAATATATCAAAAATTCTATATTTCAGTCTAAATTAAGTGAATTATTTGATTTAAAAATAATTGATTGGAATTTATGTCATAAAAAAGCATTAAAATCAAAAATATTAGAAGCATGTGAATTGTGGAATAGTGGGATTAAGTCAACTTCGGAAATTGGAAAAATATTACATGTATGCACAGCTACAGCCTCACAATATTTAAAACAAGGTGCAAAAATTGGTATATGTAATTATAGTCCAAACTTATCAATTAAGAAAAAAAATATATGTACCACCACAAAACAAATTTTTAATTCTATAACAGAAGCTCATTTATATTATAACATAACAACACAGAATATTAATAATTGTTGTTGCGGAAGGTCAAAATCCGCTGGCAAACATCCCGAAACCGGAGAAAAACTTGTTTGGCAATACTACGATCCACTAATACACACTCCAGAAAACGGATACTCATATGTATAAACCCCACTTATGTGGGGTTTTTTTTTCGAATTATTCAATTACATAATTATTCAAATACCAATTTATATATCCATTATATTCTCTTTCTTGTAAAAATCTTCTTTCTATTTGTATAATATCTAACTTATCAAACATGTTACTTTCATAAACTTTGCTATAAATCGTAAGTTCCGCTTGTTTACCCGTTCCTATTGATTTAGTTTTGACTTTATAAGCCCAAACTTTATCTTTTGCTTTTGTTTTTAATTTTTGAATATCAAGGACTAGCAATCTAAATCTATCTTCAGGCTTATTTGTTTGTATATCAATATATCCTAAAAATTGCATATAAAATTCACACTTATCTTTAAAACTAATATCTTCTAGCTTCAAAGATTTAATATAATTTTCACACTCTCTCATACATCCATGCACATTATTTAGTATATATTTTTTCTTTGTATCATCAGTTAAGTTACTATATCTTTCGATTATTTTTTTTACAATATCATCTTCAGTTTTATCTTTTGATATCTGCTTTGCTTTGCCCTGCTTAAAAAAATTAAACATATCTATTATTCTTAATAATTCATTGGAGTTTCCAAATTCTGAAAAGAAATCTAATTTTGTCAAGATATCCAACTGCCTATTATCCACACCATTGTTCATTATATTATCTAACAAATCAACAAATGTTTCAAATTTTAAATTCCTAATCGAGTACAAATATTCTCCAATTGCATTATTACAAAATTTTACAGATGCGATCCCTTTGTAAATTATTTTATTTTCAATGTCTGGAAAGTATTGGCCTTTTGAATATCTAAATTTTATTGGATTTATCTTAACTTTTAATAATTTAGCTAATTCAGTTCCATCAATTATATCTTTTTCTTCTTTAGCATTTAAAAGCAATGCAGTACAAAACTGAAGCGGATAATAAAATCTCATAAAAGCGCACATGTAACCTAGCATAGAATATCCTGTTGAGTGATTATACCCAAATTGATAGTTACTTGAATCTTCTATGATTTTTAAGAATATATTTGCTTCTTTTTCTGATTTCTTCCTGTCTTTATCTGATTTTGAACAATATCCTTCAAGTATTTGTGGCAATGCTTTTTGCAATCTTGCTTGATCTTTACGCCCAATTGCTCTTCTGATATTATCAGCTTCGCCACCCGATAAACCGCATATATCTTGTAAGAATTTTATTGTGTCTTCCTGAAAACATAAATATCCATAGTTATCTTTCAACATATCATCAATAATTTTTGACGGATTTCTATTGATAACCTTAGCAAGTAGCGAATCCCTATAAGATGCACCAGACGGTCTTAATGCGGCGTTCACAAGAGACATATCATTAATTTTTTGTACATTAAACTTTTTTAAACAGTCACCCGCATAAGCAGATTCAAATTGGAATATCCCAATATTGCTCTTTGAAATATCGTTCCACACATTCCTATCATTCCAATCAATTTCATGAGATTTAGGATATTTTATTTTTGCTAATTTGCAACAGTCTTTAATTACTCCAACATTTTTAAGTCCAAGTATATCATATTTTACTAATGAAACCTCATGAACTTCTTCCATATTTATCGAAATTACTAACTTACCATCATAATGATATACACCATAATGATCAGACAGTGTAATTGGGCTTATAATTATCGCAGCCGGATGAACACCTTTGGATACTACAGTATTCACTAACCCGTCAAAATAATAAAAAACTTCTGGATATTTTTCTCTTGTTTTATCTTTATCACGTTCATACTCTGATTTAATTTTTTCTGCTGTTTTTAAATCTATCTCAAGTCCTCTGCAAATTTCATCTATAGTACCTTTTTCTGCACAAGTTCCAGTGGTCATAATGTATGCAGTATATTCTAAACCAAATCTATTAATGATATATTCGTACACTTTTTCTCTATCAGATGGAGCAAAATCTACATCTATATCACCTATTTCTTTTCTTGATTCATTGGCGAATCTTGAAAATACAGTACCCCAAACAATAGGATTGACATCCGTTATATCGCAAATATATGCTATTGTTGAACCGCCAACAGAGCCACGACAAGGAGAAGATGGTATGTCATTTTCCCAACACCAACACATTAATTCAGACATAAATAACATAAAACTAATCATGTCTAATTTTTCAAATACTTCAAACTCTTCCTTAATTCTTTTCATATATTCTGGATTATTATCAATTATTTCTTTGGATAATTTGTCATTATACATATTTACGATTCTATCCCAAAATATTTGTTTTACATCTTGATCTTGATATAGTTGAGGGTATTTGAATTCAATATCAAGGTCAAAATCCTCAACTGAATTTGCCATAATAACAGTGTTGTTGATTGCTGCAATGTAAGATTCTTCTGAAATTGAATCTTGTAGTCTAAACATTTCTAACACTTCTGCTCGGTTTTTAAAATTCAGATCAAAAGTTTCTTCATCACCATATGACTTTCTTTTGGCTTTTAATAATATTTTTCTACATTCAGATTTATAATCGTTTAAAGAATGAGTATCTGTGCCACATATTAGTGGTATATTATATTTTTTTGACCAAGATTCTAGCTTTTCATTATACACTTTTTGTTCTTCAAAATTAATATGTGGTTGCACTTCTAAATAATCATAAGTATTAATTAATTTTTCAAATATTTCATCATTCTCATCCACTCTGTTCAATGGGGATGATATACATGCAGATATTTTTATAATATTATCAGATAAATTAAAAAATTCATCGAAACTTATTCTATCATTATAATATTTATGGTTTTCTCTTGACGATAGTTCTATTAATGAATTTATTTCTTTAACACCATCATAATTTTTAGCAATTAATATTGTGTGAAAATTATCTCTTACTTTTTCATCAAACGTTTTGGTAAGATATATTTCAATTCCGTGTAAATATCTAATTCCTTTTTCTTCACAATACATTTTCTTTTCTACCCAATTAAGTATATTTCCATGTTCTGTAAAGGAAATGGCTGGCTGATTATATTCTTTAGCCTTATCCACATAAAGCTTATAATTTGTACAACTATCCAACAAACTATTTTCTGTGTGCAGGTGGTAAATAACTATATTATCTATATCATTCATTACTCATAATCACCTCAATCAAATGGCGTATTTTTTTTATCTTTTGGGTCATAATCAGGCATAGGCGAAGTGTCTCTATTCCACTTATATCTTTTCCATAACATCTCTGGAGTGTCATAAATTCGATAAGAAGGATAATCAAAATGCAACATTGCGGTTTTATCCTGCTCGCCCGTTATGCGATTTTTTAATATAGTCGCCGACAAATCATAATTATGTGGTTCTTTACCTTTATAATATTGCCCTGTTTTTACATTTATAACGCCATCTCTATCTTCATCTTTAAATCTTTTTATAGCAAATACATATTGTGCTAAATCTGTGATGTGACCACTTCCAGAAATATCGTCATTTTGCAATTCTTGCTCTCCGGTTTTTCTTGGATGAGCCACTAAATGAATAATGCAATATAATTTTCTAGCTAATATAACAAGTTCTTTAATAAATTCAATTTGCTTATCATATTTATCTGAATTGTGTGCTTCTAAATCTACCATCATAAAATTATCAAGTAATATTGATTTAACACCTTTTCTTCTAACAATTTCTTCGATTCTATTTAATATATGTTTATAATTTTTATTTATCTCATTATTATATAAAAAACACCTTGATTTTCTCCACATCGCTATTTCTCCCATTGTTTTACCATCTATCATAGGCGTTTTATCATTTTTCATAGTTATTCTTTCTCTTCCTGCGATATTTCTGTCAACCCAGCTTTTCAACATTGGATTGGGAAGCTCAAGCGAAAACGCCGCCACATTATAGCCTTGATTTAATGGCTCACTTATTGCAATTTGATTGGCTATAACGGTTTTACCATTTCCACGCTTTCCAGTCCAAATAACCAAATTACCAAAATATAATTTATTTATAGCATTATCAATCTCTTTTAGTCCTGTATATACTCCTTGCTCGCTTTCTAAATCAAAGCTTTTAATATCATCAATATCTATAAAATCATCAAGTGGTGATTCACTCGCATTTTCTATCAGTTCTAACACTTTTTCTTTACCATAAAAATAAAGAACTTCATTAGCATCTTTAACCTTTTTATCTTGTTGCAAATCTGACAAATCAATATATAAAGTTCTCCAATTTCCTAATCTTGGACACACATCTTGTCTCATCTTTATTCCTGCTTCGTCATAATCAGACCATGTGATAATCTTTTCAAATTGCTGAAGCCAATCCCAATTGTGATCAATCCAGTTATTTGATGCTGCCCCAAATGGCACTGATACAACATTTGAATACCCTGCTTCAATCACAGAAAGACAGTCAAGTTCTCCCTCCACGATCACAAGAGGTCTAGTAGGTTCAATTTTATTCATGTTATATAATATAGGCACTGTGTCACTATCTTTTTGACTCCAAGCTTTGATATCCCCTTTCTGTTTATTTATCTTTTTAGCAGGACGATATTTAACCAATGAAAGAACATCATTTTCATCAAAATAATGGAACGCTATATTTCCATTACTATCCTGTTGAACGTCACAATAATCTAATGTTTTTTTAGATATTTTTCTTAAAGCTAAATATTCTTCTACTTTTGATCTACTAATATTTTGTTCACGTTTTGGATATTTATAATTTTTTTTGGATTTTATTCCTATTTCTCCAAATCTATATTTTGTATGTGTTAATTCAAATAATTTTTGCACAGATTCAAGAAAAGTCATTTTGTTATGTTCCATAAAATGATCAAGTATATTATAATTTCTGCCACAAGAAAAGCAATGATACATATGTCTCTTAATATCCCAAATCATTGAAGGAGTTTTTTCATTATGAAAATAACAACTGGCTTTTAAGTTTTTTTCATCAAAATTTTCAAGTTCTAAATCTTTTGCTATAATAAATGCCGCTTGTTCACCAAGCTTATCCTTCGCCTCCTGAATTATTTCTTTTTCAATAATCAAATTAACACCTACTCACCTAAGTAATTATCTGAACACTTGCAATAAGATCGCATTCCGCATATATTATTGCAAAAAAAGGCCATTTCTTTAGCTGTATTGCACATAAATTTTTCGTCATTATATATTTGTTCAATAGTAGTTTTAACCCATAGCTTTGATTCTTCTAATTTATTCATATCGAATTCTTCTACAATAATTTCAGGTATCCTGAACATATTAAATATTAAACGCTTTGGGTATTCTCCATATTTTTCATAAATATAAATACTATAAAGATAAAGTTGAATCAAATACTCTGCTTTTTCTTTCTTGCTTTTAAACTTGGAATGACTTTTGTGGTCTACAATAACTATTCCGTCTTCATTTCTCAAAACTAGATCTATAAATCCCGTAAGATCATAGTTATCTATTTTTATTTTAAATTTTTCTTCAACGCCCAATATTTCGTACTCATCAAACAGCCCTTCAAATGTATTCCAATAATTTTCTCCAGTATCATAATATTTTGTATTTAGATTTACATATCTGTTTGGTGGGGCCTGATGTTTGACCACATTATAGTAATTTTCTTTGTAATAATCGGACAGTTCAAAAAATTCTAATTCATTTTCATAATATTTTTGGAATATGGTATGATTAAATATACCAAATTCACTAAAGAAATTATCATCGCCTTTAAGTTTAGGATGCTGGACATACTGCATGTAAAACATTCGTCTGCATGTTTTGTATGAGTTAATTCTGCTGAAACTCCACTCGAACGATCCTAAAAGAAATTTTATTTCATCATGATTCATTATATCAGTCATTAATTTACCACCTTATTAAAAAATAAAGCCATATAATCTGATCAAATCATATGGCTTTGTGTATTGGCTAAAACGGGAGATCGTCAGAATCAACATCGTCCTCAATTTCGGCATAGGCTGTCTGATATTCTGTATGCCGATTATCGCTTGCCTGACTTGTTGCATTATCAGACTTACTTCCACAAAAATATACATTATCTACAATTACATCAGTTGCATAACGCTTATTTCCCTCAGCATCATTCCAGCTTCTATTTTGAATGCTGCCCTCAATCAATATTTCTTTACCCTTACTAAAGAAGTTGTCAATAAAGCTCGCAGTTTTGGAGAAGGCTATACAGTTAAAAAAATCTGCTGTAGGTTGGCCGTCCCTCTTAAACTTTCTGTCAACAGCGATAGAAAAATTGGATATCTCTGTTCCGCTTTGTAATGTTTTAAACTCCGGATCTTTGGTTAATCTTCCTTTGGTAATAAACTTATTCATCTTAATTCTCCTTCTTTTCTTCGATTTTCAATGCCTTAATTTCCTTGGCAATCTTCTTTGCAACGCCCAAATCCATCACGGTTTTTGGGTTCTTCTTTCCATCATTATTACTACTAATTATACCATAAACCACATCCTTGTCAATACCAAGTTCAATCTTTCCTGTGGCCAGCTTTATAATCTCGATCTGAGCATTTTCTAACTCAATCTCCTCTTTAGTTTTCTCCCTTGGCTTTACCTCCGCTTTCTTTCCTTTGCTGGCAGAATTGCCATCGTCATCAACTTCTCCCATAACACCAGCGATTGAGTTAATAACAAACCTACGAATATAGCTCATGGCACTACCAAAACCTTGTATATCCAACTTTGCTGGCTTTGCACTCATGACAGGGAATGACATGATGCCACCACTCTTATGCATTACCATAGTCCTAACGCAAACTTCTCCATTTGATATATATGGTGCCTGTGTGATTGACAATCCATACTTACCCATGATTGGACGTATTGTGTTCAAAACTTCGCTTAGAGGCGCATATTTTGCCTTAAAAAAGGTATTCAAAGTAGTGTTGTCCGGATTACTTACTTCACCAAAATATGATGCCCAACTTTCAAACATTTCTCGTCGTTGATATGGTAGACCGATAATCTCAATGCTCTCAACATTGTCAATAACTAACTTATCAAAATCACGATCAAACACAGTCGTATCCGTTTTACCACTTTTTACAATAGGCCAAGTATTACACTCAACCTCACGATATGCACTTTCTCCAACCGCTACTTGATATGGAGGTGTATCCATTCCATCTTCTACTACATTGTTAACAACTTGATTTTCATCCATTAAAAGTGTCCTCCAATATTTTTATTATTTTTTGTGCTTCCTCAGCATTCCCAATAGAGTTTGGATTCTTGTTTCCATCATTATTATCTGCAATTATTTTGTATATATCATTCTTATTAACTCCATTTTTTATATACTTTTTGCACATTGCATTAATGTTTTGTATCAATTCACTTAATCCATCATCAAGAAAATCCTTCGGATCATAATAATTATCTCCAAAATCAAAGTTAAGATATTTCCTAGAAGCGAGATAATCACATTGATGAATAAACTTTTGATATTTTGTGGTTGGCTTTGGTAGAATAACTTTTTTTGTTTTTGAATCAGTATTCCATTGGCCCATATGACTGATTATTCCATCATATATGAAATTAATCTGCTCAACTGGCAATAGAGAATTTAAATTTTTGTTATTTTTAATCCACTCCGCTACAACCAATGGATGTTCTGCAACAGTGTATTCGGACTTTTCTTCACCATGCTTCTTGCCATCATGCAATATTACACTAACTATCATCAAATCCTTCTCGTCAGAAGTATAGCTGCCATACATTTCTAACTCCAACAAGTTATTTGCTATGATGGTTGCTCCCTTAGTATGCCTAACCAATCCACCCGCACCAAGAGCATATTGTGTGTGGTATTTTCCGGTACTCGACGCAGCGACTTCAAAAAAATAGTCAGGCAGCTCACTAATTGCCTTTTCTGCAAATCCTCTTATCTTCTTATTCTTGATAAAAGATAATTCGTTTGCAAACACTTTAACCTTGTTATAAATCTTAATCACGCTCCTTTAACATACCAGTTTAATAACATTTTTTGAATCACTGAAATTTGTTCTAATATCTCGTTGGACGTATAAAGATCATTTAACTCAACACATCTGTTGTATTTACTTATTAATGTACCAAATACTGTTTCTAATTTCTGAAAATTCTCGTTATTCATAATTATTCTCCTTTTTATTCAAAATATTCAGGATAGAAAGTCCTAAATTCTTCGTATGGCTCTCCCAAGATATATTCAGTCCGACTTGTTTTAGCAAATTTGTTCTTAATGTCAATTTCAATGAGCCTACTTGTATGAATAAAAGAGCCATCATCAAATCTTGAATCTTCATAAATATTGCCTTGTAAAATCATTGGCCTTAATTCTGGCGCAAGATATTCATTGTTAGGATACAGATAGGTAGACCAATTTTCTATTCTTGGCATAGCATATTCTCCTTTTTATTCAAAATACAAACTACTTCTCCGTCTTCACCTTAACATTTTTTGAAACCTGCCCAATCTGTTTGGCTAAATCCCTATTGTCTTGAAGCAAAAAAGCCATCGCTTGTTCTGAAGTAAATCCAACTTTTACATAAGCATCAAATTGCTGCTTCTTAATTCTTGCATTAACTTCAAACCATTCATATGCATTGCTGTAATCTTGAACAATCTTTACAAATTCCCCACATACATCATAAACCGGCTTTTTGTATTTTTCAATCATTGAGCTTAATAATAATGTCGCCGTCTCGGGATTTTCCATTGCTACCTCTAATAATTTGTCTAAGTCCATTTTTATTCTCCTTTTTTATTTTAATTATACTCCACAATATTTCATTTGTCAACAACTTTTACCTCAAAAATATCATAACCCTTTGTGCTATCATAATCTGACCAAACATACTGCGCCAACTGGATAAATCCATCATCAATTTCTCCAAATTCATGAATTGTTAAATGAATTTCGTCTGTATATCCACCATCAGTATAAAATAAAACCTTTTCAGTGACATTTTCTTTTACCATTTCTTCATATTCTTCTTGGGCGTTATAGTGATCGTCAAAAGTCGTTGCAGAATAATCACTTTCTCCGCTAACTTCTAAGAATACTCTCTTACTCATTTTTATTCTCCTTTAATAAATATTGTAAAGCTTCTTAGCTTCTTCGAGTGTCATCAAATCATCTATATTCGTATTACACACCCTATTCATTTCTTTTATTTTAATTTCGCCGTTTTCTCTATCTATAATCTCGATTACTTCTTCTTCAAAAACATCACCCCAGCAATTACTGCTATATAGTTTATCTCCCACTTGTAATTGTGGCATTATCGAGTTTATTCTTTCGCAGCTATCTTTAATTTCCCTTAACTTTCTGTCATTTATATTATATATTTTACAAATATAATCAAATTCTTTCATGACTTTTCGCCACCTTCCATTAATCGCAATCTTTCAACAAATCTTCCGCATTATTCTTCATATATTCAGTTAACTTTTTATATCCACTGTCATTTGTCTCTGGTGCAAAACCTCTAAACTTAACTAATGCCGCTTTAAGTTCATCAGTTTCTGGATTCCATGTAATAGCCATCCCAAATGCATGTAAGATAGTGTTAATAAACCATAGAGCACCGCAATCTCTAAACTCTTTTCCAGAAATCTCTTTTATCATTTCTTCGAAACCTCTGTCAGTTTTCATTCAATCGACCTTTCTTTATTAATCGCAATCTTTCAACAAACTATAGAGCACCGCAATCTCTAAATTCGGCTCCAGTAATCAATATATTTTTCATATTTTTCTTGGTAATTTATTTTTTCAATGTCTGGAGATAAATCTTTTTCATTGTCATTTTCTTCATTTTTAATCGACTTCCATTCAGTAACAGTGATTGTCTTTTCATAAGTTATCTTTTCTACTTCATATGGCTGTTCATAAAAAGAATTTTCTTGATATTCTGTTAGCCCTCTGCCCCAGTTTACGGCGAAATATCTATCTCTTAATTTTGCAATAGAAGTCATATGTCTTTCCCATCGACCTTCATCGCCCTCATCTTGATCTACATCATATTCCAATGCTAATATTTTTAGTTCTCCTCTGGTTAATTCTTCTTTGTTATCAATTTTATTTAACATAATTTCTTCAAAATGTTCCCAATAATACTTCTCATCTTGTTCCTTTTTAAGTTTTTCCAATCTTTCCCTCTCCTTTGCAATCTCTTTTTCTTCCAACATTTTTAAGTCCTTTTCTTTTTGAGTTGGTAATTGTCTCAGTAAATGTGGAGCCAAATCTTGCAATTTAATTTTGCTGATGTTCAAAAAATTATTAACAAGCTTATTTGTTTTCGCAACATCTTCATAAATTGCTTGGAATTGTTCCTCTGTCAAATTAAATTCCTTTAAAATTTGTTTAAATTCTTTTTTAGTGGCCATTGTATTTACACTCCTTTTGGATTTATATAAATGATGTTTTTTTCATCAAACATTGATTTTAATAATAAATTTTTAGGGTCTTCATCTAAGTCAGTAGGCCATAAAACTTTTGTGTTTGGATTTTTATTGTAGAATTTATTAAATTTGTTCATAAAATCATTTATATGAATTTCGCCTGAAATAACTTTTGATATTTCATCAAAAAATTTAAATTCTGTTTTAGTGGCCATTTTATTCTATCCCTCTCATTAATCGTTTACAATCATCTGCAATATCTATAACGTTAGTCATTCCATAATAAGCAGTTCTTCCTGAATCCCATACATATTTTTTTGCAATTTCTAATTCATTTTCCGGAATTTCATCATACTCAAAACAAACTAAGAAATCTTTAAAACTATCATAATCATTATCTTCATTTGTTCCAAATGCCATAAATACTGCTATATTACCATTTTCTTTTTCGTATTTTTCAAGAAATTCAATTGCATCTTTGAATTCATTGTATTTACTTTCTTCAATTATACAAATTCCACCAACATCCATTTCATCAGCCCAGTCATCATCAAATCTAACATAATAATTTTTCATAATTCAATCTCCTTCTATGCATTATAGATATCTTGCCACTCATCCCAAACAACCGCACATATTTGATTTTTAGGTATAAGTACCCTAAATTCATTTCCGCTTGAATCAATTTCCTTAACTCCTAGACATGGTTGTGTTTCTTTTGGTTTAATACAAGCATCATAAAAATCTATAAACTTATGATACACTTCTCTATATTTACTATCGAGCGTATATTCTTTACCATCCATAGTTCTTATTTTAGTTTCCATTATATTTGCACTCCTTTTATTAACAATCCCAATATTTATCTTTCATATTAATACAATCATCATATATATCATTGGCAGTTACTTTGTCAGGATAAGTATTTGCATATATTAATTTATTATCAATTTCAAATACTTCAATCATTATACAATAGCCCGCTTTTTGCTCTTGTTTATATTGTTCAATCTTCTTAAACAATAATTGAAAATTAAATGTAGGAAATTGTTCATAATTATCTTCATAATCTCTATAACTTATTATATATAGTTTATCCATATTTTCTCCTTTTATTGGTTCAAAATTTTCACAGCATTCATCATGCTCTCTAACAAATTTACAATCATTTGAAGCAGTACATCCCCCAGTTATATTAAGTATATTCATAAATGACCAACAACTAAAGGTGTATAAGTCAAAATATTTACACATACGACATTCCATATTTTATCCTTTCTATAGTCAATCAAATTCGCTATCAATAAAACTCTTATTGCGATACTGTACAAGATTTAGATTTCTCAAATAACTAGCAATAAATTCTGCTGGATGATGAAGATTATTATAAGTAAGATCATATAAACGTTTTGAGTAATATAAATTAAAGTTAGTACAGGTTTGAATTAATGCGCTCTGATTAATATAGCCGCTTTCTCTTCTAACTATATCATAAAAATAAGATTTAATTGTTTCAATATTGTCACGCAATAATTGTTGTTCTATGTGATTGTTTTCCATATTGTCAATCCTCCTTTATACAAAATGACTTGCAATCTAAAGTGTAGTGATAGCAAGTCATTTTTAGTTACTAGGTATTACAACAGCAAATAGCCATAACCCTTTGTTTAATATTTTTGTACAATATCGAAAGGAATAAAGGTTTCCGGCAAAATATTTACCTCATAACGGAAAGTATTTACGTCTGCACCACTTAAATCCTCTACATCCCAAAATATCCACTCTCCCTTAGCGATAAAGTGCTTTTTGTAATTATTCGCGTCGGTCTTTACTGTAATAACAAGCCTATTTGATTCATCGGACAATGAGAATAGTCCAACTAATTCGAATAATGGTGTGTCGCTTCTGAGATTGATTACAGTAAGCCTACGCAATACTCTAAAATTATCCGCTTCTAATGAGATGTTCTGAGATGTTCTAGTCGATTGCCTACTAGTACATCCAATCAATCCTGTACACAATAAACATGTTGCTAATAAAATTACAATAATTTTTTTCATAATTTCAATCTCCTTTTTAATTCTATTGTTTTGGAATAGTATCATTTATTATTGCCATTAATTCCTCAAAAGATTTTGTTTGTTGTGGTGTCAAAATATATCCTTCATTTACATGTATCTGAGCAAATTCTTCATTTTCAACAACTCCACCAGTAACATTATTTTTTTTAGATTCGGTCATATTTTATGATTCTCCTTTTATTTCAATTTGCGCCCAATACCAATAATCAATTATTCTTTGTAGCTCCACTAAGTTGTATACAGATATTTCTCTTCCACTATATTTTGAACACTTACTCCAAACTCTTAATTCGTTCTTATCACAATCATAAACCATAGGAATGGTTGAACCAAATATTGTTATTGCATTGCGACCCGTCACTCTTTGAATAGTAATGGAATTTTCAACAATTCCAGAATTCTCAATATCATTCTTTAAAAGATATCTTTTTGCTTTCCATAACACGTTTGGAATTTCGCTTATTTTCATAATACCTTCTCCTTACTAAACAAGAACACTGTAAAAATCCTCCAAATGGTTACAGTGTTTATTTATTTTGCTTTATTTAAATATTAATTACCCTTAATCATCTTACTTGCATAAACTCCACTTCCATCTGGAAGGTCTTCGATTTCATCATACATGTCTATGGTTTCGCCATTTGCTCTGACTGCATATCCGCTTGCAACATTGAGTCCGGCCAATTCAAACAGCTCTTTAATTGTTGTGTATTCGTCCTCTACTACTACTTCTTTGATAGAGCCGGGCACAATTCCTACTTTAAATGTTTTCATATTATATAATCTCCTTTAGATTTAAATTATTTTTTATTTGGAGGATTTTTACAGTGTTCTTGTATATTATTACATATATTTTTTGAAATCCTGTGTAAATATTTGGTTTGTTTTGTAGTTTACACTAACTTCGCTTTGATAATCATCGCCATTGATATAATTGATTAATTGCCATACAGCATTTGAAGCTATTGATAGTGCGGTAGGTAACACGGTGATTGAAGTCCCACAAAATGAAACCTCAGCCTCACTGTCTGTATAGGATAATGTGTTGTCATAATATTTTGTTTCCAAGTAACTCATAGGGTTTACCGTATAAATAATTCCACTATCTGAACTCATTCTGGTTTCGATTAATAATTTCACATTAATCTTATTCTTAACACAGCTATTGTAAATTTCTTTTCTTGAAGCCATTGTGTCTGTAAGAAGAAAAACTATTCCACTAAATCTGTTGTTTTCGTTGACTTCTTCATTTGATATATTGATTATAGCATCATTATTTATGTTTGTCAAGTGATTTTTTAAAGCTTCTACTTTAAATTTTCCGACATCATCTACACCATACGCTTGGTTGGCTAAATTATGATCATTTACAACATCAAAGTCATATAGGTTGAGGTTGGAAAATCCCATTTTTACAAGGATTGTAGCAATATGTGATCCTGTTGCACCACATCCTATAATATGAATTTGCTCATTAAAATTATTTGGGTTTACCACATCTCTATGGCGAGAAATATCTACCATTGTAATTCCTCCATTTCTTAATCGTCAATTTCTACTTCGTATTTATGCATGGCATTGTAAAGCTTTTGCGGGATTTTATCCTTGTATTCATCGGCAACTTCTTTAATATGTTTTTCTTTTTCTGTTTTGTATTTTTGAAATGCCTCTTCTGGTGTATTAAAACGTCCTAAATTAATATGATCGCCATATTTATTAATTTGTGATTGAAATTTATTTTTATCCTTATTAAAACAAACGCCAATAGGATATCTGCCTCTACCACTATTATGTTTAATAAATAAATAGTTAATTCTTTCAGGAACAAAAACACAAGTTTCTGGAGAGTAAATTTTATTTCCCTTAAATAATATATCTTTATCTAACTGCATTTTTTCGTTCCCAATTTCATAATAATTTTCATCATACCACTCGACAAAGTTTTGAAAGCTATGCCATTCTTCACATACTGTACAACTTTTATATGTTGGAAATTGTTTATGGAATTCTTTATTATAACATCTTGCCAACATATGATGCCAAATATTATATTGGATTATATTTAGTCGATATTCGCATTTGCCAATATATCCAACGTCATAGGTACTAGGATGATATAAATTTTTTATTTTTCCATTTTTAAAATCAATATACTTTTTATTTTTAGCAATAAATCCATTTTCAAATTCTGCATCCATATCTTTGGAACCACGATATTCTCTTATCCACATTTTTAAACCTTGACAATTAACAGTAGTCTCTCCAGTTCTGTTTATAAATTTACTCAAATCACTTCTCCTTTTAATCTAACAATCCTAACCTTTGCGCTTCTTCAATCGTTAAATCATCTTCGTCTTTATTTCTTAACCTCTCCAATTCTTCATCATCTTCATAATCATCTTCATAATCATCTAAATTGGTTTGATACCCATTAAGTATGTTGCGATATTGATCATAATTAAGATTAACAAAATTACTAGAATACTTAGTATAACTTTTTTCAGTTACTTTTTCCTCAATCTCTTTCAAAATATCAACATCAGAATCTTCGTATGCAAATTCAAAGTCTAAATTTTCAAATATTATTTCTTTTTCAGAATCAAGTAGTGCTATATTAACTTCGCCCCGCTTATTCATTATCAATCGAATAAAATATTTATTGTTTTCGGCAAATTCTTCAAATTGATTATTATCTTGTCCGCTTGGAGATACACTCATATTATTATGGCTATGTCCCCAAAACAAAATATCCCCAACCGACAATCCCTGCTCAATTCTTTCTTCATACATCTCTATCAATGCATCAGGATCGATTTCACACGTCACCTTATTCACTTCTTGTTTTACCAAAAACACATCTGTAATTGTAAATATATTATCGTCTATTTCAACCGTTCCCAACCATCCTATTTCACTATCAACCAACTTTACATATTGTGTCATTTTGCTCCAAGCTCTATTTGATATTAGTATCTCTGGCTCAATGCCGATATATTTTATATTCATAACCCTATTCCTCCCTGAACATTATTTCAACTCTTGGTAACACAAACTCATCTCCGGTCAAAACATATGTGTTTGTTTTTAAATTTATAAAGTCCCAATTTACAACCTTGTTTCCGGCCGAATCAATTAAATTAACAGATTGTAAATATTGTATCAGTACATCGATTAATATATCTAATTTAGCTTCTGAAGTAGCGAATGCAACCATTTCAGTTAAATTTCCAAGACATGCGCCACCATTACTATTTATGTGTGGATGCATGTTGTCTCCACCCCAAAAACCCGACCTCCTATTATTTAAATTATAAAACTTTATGTTAAAACTTCTCATATCAATTGTTATTTTAAATTGTCCAATATACCATCCACAATTAGATAAATCAACATTTTTACTATTTACTTTTTCAACAAACGATCTCTCAAGTCTTTCGAAGTGCTGTCTTTCAAACTCTTTGGCAAATATGTTGTCGGTGTAGACATTAATTATACTGCCATTTGTCTCAATATGCTTAACATATTTATTAACTATTGTAATCTCGTCAAATTTTTGGTTTTCAAGATTAGCTATTTCTTGCATTACTAAGTTTCTATCCCTATTTTTTTGAGCAACATTTGTCAAAGCATACTCAAGTTCTCTGTCTAAACTTTGTATTCTAGCCCTTTTATTGTTTAATTCGGCCTCATTAAAGTGTCTCAATCCATCAATCTTTAAATTTGTTGGCATTTGAATTACCTGCTTGAAAATACCAGTGTTAGTTTTCTCTTTGAAAAACTCAAGACACTTTTTAATCAGAGCAAAGTTTGCTTTTAATATATTGTTATTCGCTGCGTTGGAGGCATCCCACAATAGCCAGATTATATTTCTATCTATTTGATAGCTCGCCATAGGAATGTCATTATGTTTGAATACAATCTCATTCTCGCTATCGGCGCAAATATAAGTTTGTGTGTTTTCTATGAATTTTTCATTTCCTAAATTTAAATCATATACCCTACTTAGATTGCGTGTATGATATCCATAACACACAATATTTAATACCTTATCGCCAACAGTGATTACTTCTTGTAGGCTAGTGATATCTTTGCCCTTATTCATATTGTGTAAAACAACCTGAACATCACTTTTCACATATGCCAAAAAACTTCTTTTAAAAGACAGATACTCTGCTTTAGTGGTACTCCATCCTTTTTTTACTTTAAAATATCCTTCACTTACAGATGCCAAATCATCATCTCCTTTATTAAATATATAATATCATACTTTTATTAGTATGTCAATACCTATTTCAAAAAATTTTATCTTTTTCGCATTCATAAATTAAATCTCTCAAAAAATTTATTTGTTCTTCTATCATATTATTATAAAGCTCAGTGCATTCTTCTTTTGTATTTGTATACTTTCTTGAGTGTTTATTAATTTTGCTGGATACAACTATCTGTTCTTTTTTATTAAGTTTATAAAAGTAGCCGTTTTGTATAATGCCATATACTGGCCTTTCTTTTAAAGCCATTGATTCTTTACTGCGAGTTGTTCTGTAGGCACAGGCCCAAACCCTCTGTCCATTTTGCGGATTTACTATTTCCATATTATACCCTCTCTCTTATGATTTTCCATCCAATTTTGAACAAACCATAACTGACCACATCCACCACCTATATCATCTTGTCCAGCAGGATCAAATACTCTTGTGTTATATCCCGCTTTTAAGAATTTGTTGCTAAAATTCAAAATAGTGTCTAGCTCTTTATTGGATTTTGATTTTAAACTCTCATCCGATTCACAAATCACACTAAATGTAAAATTAAATATATTGGGCTTAAAAATATTCGTCAAATTCTTAAAATCCACTTCTGAACTGTTATTTTTATCGACACAATAATTTAAATAAGGATGTCTTTTTGTTTCATTGTACCAAATTTCTCCCCAATTTCTGATTTCTTCAAGAGTTAATTTGTTTTTAAATGGTATTAATTCATCTCTATCTTCGTCATTTGACTTATGAATTGAGAATTGTAGTCCAACTTTATTTATTTTTTGGGATATGTCTATAATTTTGTAAAGGACATCAGTATCTTTAACTCCAATAGTTGATAATAGCAATTCTGCATTTGGATATTTTTCATTCAACTTTTCAATTGCTAACTCTGTTTGGCCCCAATTCAACATTGGTTCTCCCATACTCATAAACATTATCTGAAAACGCTCACCGTTATCATTGATGTCTTGAATATTGTTATCAGATAATACGCTATCAATTTGATGCACAATTTCATCGGTAGTCAAGTTTCTAATAAACTTTTTACCAGTACCACAAAACGTGCAACCTACCGGACAACCACACATGACAGAGCAACAAATTACTGTTCTTTTGTAAAAGCTTTCGTACTGATACAACACAGCTTCAGCAATCGCATCTTCAAAATCAAATATATACTTCCAAACATTTCCT
>Ga0153939_1000145_pt1 | contig 24707 bp, 29 predicted proteins | sample TSNJ023MetaG_FD_104734 | JGI IMG/M metagenome (GOLD analysis project Ga0153939, IMG submission 104734) | Attine ant fungus gardens microbial communities from New Jersey, USA - TSNJ023 MetaG | ecosystem: Host-associated > Fungi > Mycelium > Unclassified | place: USA: New Jersey, Brendan T. Byrne... | reverse complement strand
TTAAGGCCCTCCAGCGCGCCGCCGTAAAGAGCCGCGCCGAACTTCTCCCTTGTACGGTAGTACGATGTGACAAAGCTCGCGGGCTGCTTCTTGAGGTTCGAAACCACGCTGTCGTCCACCATTTCCCGGGAAATGGAAAAGCTGTTCTTCCATGTCATATGCTCCAGCGTCTTGCTGTCGTCCTCCTCCAGCCGGTCAATGGGATGCGCGCCGTTTTCGCCCACGGGCAAAAAGCCCTGCATGGCCGTAAAGCCCGTGAGCTTCTCTGCGAAGTTCTGGGAATCCTGCATGGAAAACAGGTTTTTCACCACACTTTCCTGTTCAAAGGACTCCCCCTTCTTCTCAATAAACAGCCGTATGGCCGCCTGGCTCTTGCCGAAAACGGAATTGCCGACGCCCGAGCCTTCTGAAAATGTCATGCCTGCCATATGTCCCCTCCTTTATTCGCCGAAGCGCACGGTGATTTCCCCGCCCGCTTCCGCGCTTTCAAACGCCACAACCTCAGCCGCGCCGCCGGTTCCCGCCGTTACCGTCAGGCCGTCGGCGCCGATTAAGACCTTGTCGCCGGGCTGCACCGCGGAAAAGCCTCCGGCGGACGGCACGGCGAACAAAATCCCCTCCTCCACGCGGATCACCGGAATCACTTCCCCGTCCTTTGCGGCGTCGCTTTCCAGCATGGATATGTATTTCGGTACCGTGCCGCCCGTGGCCGTCACCAGCTTTCCGCCGCTGACAGCAAGGGCCATGCCCAGCTTCGGCGTGATGCCGCCGCAAACATGGTATTCAAACGGCGGGACATGCCCGTCGTTTACAAATTTTAACTGAAACATGCTCTCATCCTTTCAGATATTGATTGTAATGCTGTTCGATTTCACGTACGCTCAGCTCCGGCATGATGGCCCGGTAAGCCCTGAGCACCTCCCCCGGCACCGCCGGGAGCGTCTCGCCCCCCGTACCGCTGAGGCTCTGCAGGTGAGCCTTCCCGTTTCGGGCGTTGAGCGCCGCCTGCCGTGCCCCTGCCGCCGCGTTCCCCGTCAGCCGGTCAAAATGAACCAGCTTGTACGCGTCCACAAGGGAGACGCCACCCCTCACCAGCTCACCCAAACGCTCATATCCTGACGTGTTCCGGATGTCCTCCCATGAACGCACCGCCGGGTCCAGCCTGCCGATTTCCGTTACCTCGCTTTCAATGCGCTGACGGATGCTTCTGTCCACGGCATAGTCCCGCTCGGCCCTTGCCGCGGCCTCTGCCCGGCGCAGCTGTAAAAGCTGTGTTTCAAACGCGGCCGCGCCGTTTTCCGGCATCGCCTGCGCCGGGGCTGTTTGCCCTTCAAAAGAAACCGGCTTATCTTCCGGTATCAAAGCCGGGGAAGCCTTCACCGGCTTTTCCTGAAGCTCTCCCTGTCCGTCCGCCGTGCCGGTGTCCTCCGGAACCGCCGGAACTCTCACAGCGTCCCGCCGTTCCCTCTCGCGCTGCCCGGCGGCAAACCGCGCGTTCTTCCCGGCAGGCTGCAGCCTGCCGCCGCTCCGCTGCCCGGCTCCGGCCTCAGCCACATCCGTTGCCGCCGCGTCCTTCTCTTTTGTATGGGCTGCCGATTTCTCCCGCAATACCCCCTCTTCGCCGTGCTCCGGCGCGCTTCCGGAAGCGGATTCCGCCGGGGACGCCTCCCCCTTCGTCACGCCAAAAACCTCATAATAATTGATCTCTCCCGCCATAACAGCCGCCTTGCGGTACATTTCACAGGGAGCGGGACTGAAAACAGTCCTTCGCGCCCGGTACCGTTCCCTTCTGTTTATTTTTCACGCCGGTTTTCCCGATTTTTACGTTCTTCTTTGCGCATCACAGGGTTTATTTAGATTTCTTCCCGCCTGTGCCCACGTTCTTCTTCACAGAGGATTTCCCCTTTTTTACAAGGGCGTGGGGCGCTTCCGCCTTCTGGGCGCCGCTGTTTGAAATCCTGCCGATATAGCCGCTTTCCTTTGCCATGCAGATTCCTCCTTTCTCCGCCGCGCACAGGTGCACGCGCATATAATTGAGAAAATTTCTCTATTATTATTCTATTCGGACAGACCGGACACGGCGGACAAACCGGACACGGGATGCCCTGCCATAAGGGCGTAAAAAGGCCGGGGCTTCCAATCGAAGCGCCCGGCTGAAACTGCCCTTAACGAAAATACCGCGATTAACACAAAAAACGGGCCGCTCATCCTCGCACAATACCTTTGCGCGAAAGATTTTTCTGCGCCGTCACCGGTCTTTCCCATGTCATAAGGCTTTTCTACATGCTGAATGCATAACTGTCCAATATGCCGGAGATCGTACCGGCATCCACCTGTCGAACCGGAAGAAAGGGCGCCGGCTCAAGGTCGTATGCGCCGATGCTCTTTTCAAACCACGCAACATCATGCCATGCCCCGCATTTATATCCCGCTTGATGATAGGTTCCGAGTTTTTTAAAGCCAAACGACTCATGCAGTTTTTCGCTTTTTTCGCCCGGTGATGTGACGCCGCCGTAAACATTTTTTATGTTTTGCAAAGACAGCAGGTCCATCAGTATGCCATACAGCCTTTTCCCGATACCAAAACGCTGATGGCCTTCGCCGACATAAACGGACAACTCCGCGTTCCATTGGTAGGCCGCCCGCTCCATATGCCGATGGGCGTAAGCATAGCCAACGACCCGGTTCTCCGAAACGCAGACAATATACGGATACTGCGCCGCTATGCTTTTCACACGGACCGTAAATTCCTCGGCGGAGGGGACCTCGGTTTCAAAAGTGATTGCCGTTTCTTCCACATATGTACGGTAAATACGCAGTATCGCGGGGACATCCGCGGCCCCTGCCATCCGGAATGTGTAATGCGCCATAAAGACAGCCTCCTTTGCTTTTCAGTGATTCTTTTTTTGTGGATATTATACACCGTTTGCCATAAAAGCTCAATAAACTTCTCACCCGGCTTCAAAACGCGAAGTGAATTTTTTGCATATCACACAGGAAAATGCGTCAATATACGGTATGCGCCCCAGCCGCAGGCGGGGGATACTTACCACCTTGCGAATTGAGTATCTGGCCGGCAAATGCTTGTTCCAAATGCTGTTGAATGGTATACTATATATAGTCTCGACTATATCACCATTCACCGCATACAGAAAAATGCGGACGAAAGACTGAAAGAGGGTAAAGCCATGCATCTGTTTAATGCCAGCGCCATGTTTAATGAGAGCGCAATAAAAGACATCCTGCAGATTGTAAATGACCCGGAAAAGCTGCAGGAAAGAGCCGTTGAAATAAAAAAAATGATTCTGCGCGCCTATCGGTTGAAGGCGTATAACGTACCGGAGGATTTCACCTCCTCCTCTTATGTCTTGGCCACAAACCATTTGACCGACTCCGACGCGCCCATCCTCATGAGCTTTTATTATGAACAGATGCATAAGGTCATGCGTTCCTATCCCAGGCTTTTCGTCTTCGCGAAGGAAAACTGCTTCAACGGCGTTTCCATCCCCCGGGAGCTGATGCCGCTGCTCGAGCAGGAAAAGGTCATTGCCGTGGACCGGAACAGCCAAAGCGGGTCGATGGCCGCGATGAAGAAGGCGAAACAATGGTATGACGAGGGGGAAAAGCCCAAGCATTTCCTCATCTTCTCCCAGGGAACCATTTACGACATCAACAAGGACAGGGCCGAGGATATCGAGCCGGGGGCCTTCTGGCTGGCCCGTCTGCTTGGCATTCCCGTTCTTCCGGCGTTCCTCGAGCAGGCCGTGGAAGGGCAGGAAAACCGCATTATTTTCGGAAAGCCCATCTCCATACCGAAAAACTGCCGCAACTTCGACGAAAGCCGCCGGCTATGGCTGAATCGTGTCATCGAAGCCCAGCACGAGCTGGGGCCGCTCACCGGCATTCCGGCAAGGGAGACCGTACTGGATGAAGAGCATCAAACAAGAAAGCGCTTTAAAATCGCAAACGAAGGCCCGCCCGGGCAATGAACCCGCATCGCGGAAAACGAACATTCCAGAGTAGTCTCAGGATACAGACACTGCTTTATTCATAAAAAACACGGGGTTGTTGCAATATGCATTCGTATGCAAAGAAGCCCCGTGTTTGCTCTACCATACAATCCGGCGCAAACAGCGTCGCGTGGGACAGGCCCGTTAACGGTGGGAGGATACCGCTAAAAGCCGCTTTGCAGCCGGCGAAGCTGCCAAGCTGCCTGTCCGCCTCCCATCAAAAGACAGAGCGTCAATCCCGGCTACATGGGGCAACTCCGTCAGCGGTACACCCAGGCCGTAAGCAATCCGGTTGAAAATACCGCAGATATGCGCTGTAAAAGTCTGTCCGGTTCTGTCTTTGCCGGTATAAGCAAAGCGCAAAACCCTCATTTGGCCAGAAACACAATTTTATCATGTTCCTTAAAACCGTTTTTCATATAAAACTTTTCCGCGGGGAATCCCTTGTCCGTCAGCAGCATGATGGCCTTCATATTTTCAGATTCCATGCATTCCTCAATCAGGCGGAGAAATTCGCTTCCGACCCTCTGGCCCTGGTACTCTACGCCGACGCAAAATTCGTCGATGTAATACTCCATGCCTTTGATATAGGGCTTCTTCAGCCCGATACTGAGCGCCACCATTTCCTCATTGCGAAACAGTGCGTAACCCAGAAAATAATTGCATGCCATGTGGTTTTCAAAAAAGGCGATCACCTGCTCCCGTGACTCATAGACGTCATTCCAGGGCTCCCTTGAAAATGTGTCCATAAATAAATCCACGCCTTCGTGGAGCATGCTCCTGTCAAATGGTTTAAACGTAAACGTCAAATGATCCGTCATACCCTTCTCCTCCTCATTGCGGTTTTTCCCTCTCACCCCGGCTGTATCCGGGGCTCCATCTCCCGCAGCCGCGTACACAGCCGCTCCAGAGTGATGTCCGACATGCCGCGCCGCACCGCCTCGCTGATTTCCGCATAGGGCTCCGACAGCAGCTCCTCGATATTCCGTCCGAAGGGGCACCGCTTTTCCGCATGACGGTGCACCCCGATCAGCTCATCCAAAGAAGCCGGGTCCACCGCGTTGTATATATCCAAAAGCGTGATGTCCCGCGGCTCCCGTTTCAGCACGGCTCCGCCGGGGCCCCTCATCACATCGATAAGCTCCGCCTTTTTAAGGGAGCTGAGCAGCTTGCGAATTTCAACCGGATTGCTGCCAACGCTGGACGCCAAAAAGTCGCTGGTTATTTTCTGCCCTCCCGGCGGCATAGCGATCATCAGCAATATATGAACCGCCGATGAGCATTTCACACTCACGCGCATTGTATCACCTCTTTGTCGAGTTTATCACAAAAAATGAAAAAATTCAAGATGTATGTATTGACATTACATCATTCCATGTTATAATGTAACTATTCAAGTTACAACATAAAATGAACGGTATGGAGGTACAAAATGGACAAAAACTACAGCGTCATGCAAATCGGCACATTCGGAAAAGACCTTGCGGCAAAGGGCAGAATCATGGCAGGGGAGCAGTTGGGCCTCACCGGCTGCGAAGTCTCCTTCAACTACTCCCCCGCGGGCACATTCACCCCGTTTGTGCATTCCCACAAGCAAAACGAAGAGACCTACATCGTAATCAGCGGAACCGGTATGTTCATGGCCGGCGGTGAGGAATTCCCCATCACCGAGGGCAGCGTCATCCGCGTAGCCCCCGCGGCGGATCGGGCCATCAAAGCCGGAGAAACGGATCTCAGCTTTATCTGCATTCAGGCTAAAGCCGGCAGCCTCACCCAGGCAAGCGGCGACGACGGCGTCATAACCGAGGCAAAGGCCTCCTGGATGGCGGAATAAAAACATACAGAATAAAGCGAAGCCCCCGTCCCGGGACAAAAAAATCCGGCGGCGGGGGCTTCTATAACGTTCTCACCGGCACAAACCGGCATCCGCCCGGTATGATAGAAGAGCTCATGGATATTCCAGCCGGCAACGATTATAACAATATGATTGCCAATGAATTTGAAGAAATAATGTTTTTCACAGAACCCTTGCATTCAAAAACCTTTTCTCATATAATGTAAAACGCTGAAATAAAAACAGGGGGGATTTCAAACAGTACTTGTAAAAGTGAAAACAGCGAGGACATCCGAGCGATGACACTCAGGAAAAACCGGAAATTGGATAAATAAAATGAGAATCTCCGCCGCCGCGCTAAGGACGCATTCGGGAAATCCCATTCGCCGTCAAAATGTCATATTTGCGCATTTTGTCTTTTAATGCGAATTTTCGGATACAGCCTGCTTAACAGCGGTGCATCGTAAGATAGGTTTGATAATAAATAATACAAGGACGGTGTTAACTGACAAGTACAATACATTTTTACGTGAGGTGTAACATGAAAAAATTTATTGTATGTTTCTTAACAACTGTACTGATGCTGACTGCGCTGACCGCATGCCAGACAGCGGCAAGCACAAACTCAGCGGACAGGTCGTCCGCCGTGAGCGAACAGTCCGCCGCTTCCGAACCGGAGTCCCGGCAGACGAACACCGGCGATAACGCTTCCAAAGCAGAATCGGAAGCGCAGGCTGAAAGCGAAACCCACGGCAACTACAGCGACGAAATGAAAATTACCCATGACACGGACATCTCGCCCGAGGACGGCGCCGACTCCGTGGAGCGGGACGGGGACCATGTGGACTCCCCCTACTTTTCAAGGCTCGACTTCTATAACATAGAGTCCACGGACAGCCTGACGATCCTGCCGAGGTTCAAAACGCTGCAGCAGACAAGCGAATGGTCCTGCGGCGTCACCAGCGCCCTCATGGTCATGGAGTACTACGGCATGCTGGGCGATTATGACGAGCACAGCCTTTCGCTGCTGCGGCCGCAGCAGGACGAGCCCGGCGGCACGTCGCTCAAAGAGGCCATCGCCATTTTCGACGCGGCAGGCGGCTTTAACCTGACGACGACACTGAATTTCGAAGGGGACTTCGGCCTTGACTCCATTCAGGAATTCCTGTCAAGCGGCACGCCCGTCATGGTGTGCTGGAATGACTGGGGCGGACACTGGCAGGTGATCATCGGCTATGACACGATGGGCACTGAGACCACTCAGGACGACGTTTTAATCGTCGCCGACCCTTACGACACCACCGACCATAACCAGGACGGCTATGGCATTTACGGAGCAGAGCGCTTTATTTATAATTTTACCACCTACAACTTCTTCTCAGAAGAGGATGGTAACGACAAACTGTTTATCGCCGTAAAACCGGCGGAATAATTCCCTACCCCCTATTTTCAGCAAAGGCGTGTACGCGCGGGCAAAACGCCACGCGCATTCAATCAAAAAGCAGCCGGCCCTTCGTAAAAGAGGGCCGGCTGATGTTCTATTCAGAAAGAACGGCTGACTATTACTGCTACGCATCCTTCTTTTACTGGCAGGCTTTTTTCAGCCCGGAAACCGCAGCGTGATAGAAAGTTTCTCGTTTCGGTAATCGGCTGAGATACCGCCGCCCATACGCTCTGTGAGCATTTTCGCAATGCTGAGCCCCAGTCCCGCGCCGCCCCGGCCGGTTTCCACAGTGAAGAAGCGGTCAAACAGCATTCCGGCAGTGACCGGTGTCAAATCCTTCGCCGTGTTCTCAAAGATCATCTCTCCGTTTTCCCGCAGAGTCACCGACAGGTCGCCGTCACTGTACTTCATGGCGTTGCCGAGTATATTTGATAAGATGCGGCCAAAGAGGTTCCGGTCCAGAGATCGGCAGATCTTTTTTTCCGGTATGCTGATGTCCGGTGTGATGCCGCAGCTTTTAAACGCGGCGTAATGAACGGAAAGGCTTTCCTCCAAAGCGCCGCCCAGCGCCACCGTATCATAGACGGTATCCTCCTGGGCCGAGGCCAGTACGGCGTAGCGCAGCAACTCCTCGGTCAGCTGCCGCAGCAGCAGCGTCCGGTTTTCGATCATTTCAAGATACCGCCCCATCGGCTCCGGCGGCTCCTCCCGGCGCAGCAGATCTAGATAGCCGCAAATGGCCGTCAACGGCGTTCGAAGGTCGTGGGAAATATCGGCAATGGCTTCCCGCAGCTCCAAGCTGCCGCTTTGAAATCGGCGGCGCTCCCGGCGCAGCAGCCGCAGCTGCTCATTGATTCCGGCGGCCAGGCGGCGCATATGGCGGTCGCAGCTGGAAACCGTGATCAGGGTGTTGGTATCGGAGGCGGTTTTTTCAGCAAACCCGTCGTATATTTCATCCGCCGCTTTTTGCAGCAGCGCAACTTTCATGAGCAGTATCATAACCCCCACAAGCAAAGCTCCTGAAAGCAAACCAAGCCAAAGCACGTAAAAATCCCCTTTACTGTATATCTTTTTTCCGGAAGAAATAAAGGCCGCCGCCCGTTGTCAGTACCGCTATCAGCAGCGAATACAATAAGAGGCGCCACGGATGAATTACCGAAAACATGTAAATCTGCATGGCCTGCCCCGAGGGCAGAAAATCATAGATAAACTGATAAACCACGCGCTCGGTGCCCTTGAGATACATCGGGTTTTCCACTCGCTCGTCACTACTCTCGTCCGCAGTGGAAATCACCATACCGTCCCCCTGGAAGACGAAGTTTGCCCCTTCAAAATATTCGGGCTCATCCAGCCGTGAGCCGACATACGACCCGGCGACGAGCAGCGTAAGGGCGCCGATGATGCTCACCACAGCAACCAACGCCTTGTTATGAATCAGCATGCCGAGCAGCGTGAAGATGGAGATAAAGCTGAGGGTCATCAGGATGCTGCACAGCGATAAAAGCGCAATGCCGGAGGCGCCCGTCTCCGGCACGCCAAAAAGCGGAATCCCCACCGCGCAGACTGCGATGACATACGCAAGGTTCATCAGCAGCCCCGCTAACCCACCGACAACCAGGTTCGACAGATAAATGGCGCTTCTGGCGTGTCCCACCACCAATTTGTTACGGATAGTCCCGTCACTGTACTCCGTGCCGATAAACAGGCTGCAGAACGCGGCGGATACCAAGCCCGTAAAAAACACGTAGCTAAACAGCACACCGTCCAACGTGGCCGGTATCTGGGTCCGCTGTTGGATAGTCAAATCATTTATGACAAAAATCACGCCGACGGCAAACATGAGAATCATGCCGGCCCAAAATATTTTATCCTTCTTCAGGCGGGCAAAGCCCGCTCTGAGCAGCTTATTCATGGCTTTTTCCTCCGATCAGGCTGATGTAGTAGCTTTCAAGGCTTTCGTCCCGTTCATGCATGGACAGCACCTCACACTTCTCTTCACTGAGGGCCAGGGCCAGATTTGTGATGCTCACATCACCGAAAACATCCGCCTCGGTGTCGGAGAGAATGTTATAGGAAAGGGACATGCCGTCCAGCACAAACGCCAGCGCCGCCGTGTTCGAAACTGTCAGCCGCATGCACTTGCGGACGGCCTTTTCCAACTCTGCCGCGCTGATCTCCTTCACCATCCGCCCCTCATCGATGAAGCCGTAGTGGGTGGCAAGCCGCGACAGCTCGTCGAGAATGTGACTGGAAATCAGCACCGTGATCCGCCTTTCCCGGTTCAGCTTCAGAATCAGCTCCCGCATCTCAATAATCCCCTCGGGATCTAGTCCGTTTACCGGCTCATCCAGTACGAGAAAATCCGGATCTCCGCAAAGCGCCACCGCTATACCCAGCCGCTGCCGCATACCGAGGGAAAAGTTCTTCGCCTTCTTTTTTCCTGCGTCGGTAAGCCTCACAAGGCGCAGCAGCTCCGGAATCCCTTCAAAGGACGGCAGCCCAAGCACCCGGTACTGCTCCCGAAGGTTCTCCTCAGCCGTCATATGCAGATAGATGGACGGGGTCTCTACAATCGCACCCATGCGGCGGCGGGATGCGGTAATCCCCTTTTCCGTATTCTTTTTTCCATAAAGCGTATAACCGCCGGCGGTAGGCTCCTGCAAACCGCAGATCAGGCGGGTCACCGTGGTCTTACCCGCTCCGTTTTTTCCCACCAGCCCATAAATGGCCCCTTTAGGAACGTCCATTTGAAGCCGGTCCAGCGCCTTGAAGCTCCCGTACTGCTTCACAAGGCTTTTTGTCTGTAAAACATATTCCATAATCATGCCTCCTGTGATTGATCCTAGCCGGACAAATCCTGAAATTATTACAAGATCCGTGCGGATATCATTTACATAGCAAGGAGCGCCACGCTGCTATGCGGATAATAAACCGCTGAGATAAAATGATTTTCGTATTCATCCGACTGCTTTCTCAGTCTAGCATGAACCGGTAAAGAAACCGGTAAAGAAAATGGTTCAGAAACGGTAAAGATTTATTCTTCATAAAGCTTATACCCGATACCCCAGACTGCCTCGATGTATTCCCTTTCTCCCTGCCCACGCAGTTTCCGGCGCAAGTTGGCCACATGCACCTTAAGAGAGCTTTCCGTGCAGTCCGGCGTATCCAAAGCGATCAACTCCAGCATGCCGGTTTTCGTCACCACCTGCGAAGGACTCAGCATCAGCCGCTTTAAAATAGCATATTCCGTTTTTGTCAGATGCACCGGCTTGCCGCCGACTTCTACAGAATGTGACAGCGTATCCACCGCCAGATCTCCAAAAATAAGCGTCTGCGCCTGTCCTGCCGCCGCGCCGCGCAGCTGCACGGTGATGCGCGCCAACAACTCCGCCGTATCAAAGGGCTTTGTGATATAATCCGCCGCGCCGCGAAGAAGCAGCTGCACCTTACCCCCGGTATCCGCCTTAGCGCTGAGGACAATCACAGGGATGCCCGTTATGCGGGGCAGAATCTCATCCCCCTGCAACCCCGGAAGCATACGGTCAAGCAGCACAAGATCCGGCCTTTGCCGCGCCAAAAGCAGCAGCGCCTCTGTTCCGGAATATGCCCGCAAAACCCGGTAACCTTCTTTTGTGAGCAGTTCTTCCAGCATATTCCCGATATATACATCATCATCAATGACGGCGATTGTTTTCATCAGCCTCATCACCCCTGTTTTTTTGTTTTTCCTGCTTTACAGGATCCTTGTCCGCAGTATGAAAACCTTGCCGCCGTAACCGTTTTTTGAATTTTATTTTACCACAAATTGGATTAAACGCGCCACTATATATTTTATTTTGCTTGTCGCTTGCTGCCTTTTTCAACCAGTTAAAAATCTGCATAAACTTTTTAAATACACAAATACTATGCCTACAAGCAAATAAGGAGCTAATTTTATGCGAGCTTATCAACAATCATTATTAGATCCCACCCAAATCGCCATTGTGCTGATCGACCACGAATCTCAGGTATTTTTCGGTATGGACGGCGACTGCCGCCATAGCCTGCTCAACGCGGCCGCGGGCCTTGCAAGGACCGCAAAAGCCTTCTATATCCCGATAATCCTGTCCGGTGTTGAGGAGGATATTCTATCCGGCCCTCTTGCAGGTAAGGTGCATTCGGTGTATCCGGGCATCACTCCCATCCGCCGGTCGGCAATCAACGCCTTCGAGGATAAAAAATTCAAATCTGCCGTGGCGGCCACGCAAAAGAAAAAGCTGCTCATCGCCGGACTTTGGACCGAGGTCTGCGTCGCCCTGCCCACGCTTTCGGCAATGGAGGACGGATATGAGGTCTATGTTGTGACCGACGCCTGCGCCAGCTGCAGTAACCAGGCGCATCAAACCGCGCTGCAGCGTGTGATTCAGGCAGGCGCAAGGCCCGTCACCTGGCAGGCCTGCGTTCTGGAGCTGCAGCGTGATTGGGAAAACAAAGACACCTGTCAGGCCGTCGCGGCCATCCTTCAGGATCACGGCGGCGCATACGGTCTGGGCGCCTCTGACACCCACACCGTGATCGGCGGCACTGTCGGCGGCATTTTTTCATAGTCTCAAGTGATATCTTTCTCTTTGAACTCCGTGTTGCAATGCGCCGCTTTTAAGGGAAAAGCAACAAGGGACAGTGCGTATTGGTGCGCCCCCTACTTGCGTTTCCGCTGCAGAATACGGCAGCTTCCTGATAACTGCATGCCCTTGTTGGGAAAACTCCATCAGATCATATCCTCTATCACTTCAATTGAAGCCGGACACAAGCGGCGCGTTGTGCACATAGTCGTATTACATTAAAAAATACCGGACCGTGTAGTGATGGTTTTTATCACCCGGCAGGTTGTTATGTCTGTTACAGAAATTCTTTTGTTACCGGCGGCCGTAAAAGAATAGGACGAATACGCAACTACATATGCCGCCGCCCTTATAAGCGTCGTGGAAAATCACTTTCCCGTTTGTCAAGGCACCCGTACTGAGAACCACCCTGACGTCAAGAAGATTGACGTTGTTCAGTTCAATCACCTCTGAAAAGGCATCATCGAGTTTATCCAATGATGGAACATTCATCAAAGGCTCCAGTAGCTTCAAATAGTCATCCTCATCAGCCGAATCATAAGATGAAAACTGTAGAATGAACAGGTCGTTTTGGGAAAAATGTTTAATATTATGAAGCGTAACATTTTCCATCCCTTTTACAAAACGTTCCTTTGTCAGCACTGTGCCATCATAACCTACTTTTGTCACCAGCATAATGTCTTCCGCAGAACAAGAAAAGAAAGAATAGCATTGTTCTGCCGGATCATCCCAACCGCAGCTATAGACACATGGCTGTTTACTTTGATATAAATCCTTTTTATCCCAATTCTTAGTATCAAATGTCCAAAACTTCCCGATACCAAAAAAGACAATTACTTTTGTTAATTGTTCTGAAGGTCTGGATAGTTGCACAGTCTGAATATTCATGCCCACAGGACCAAAGTGGATGTAAACAGCCTCATCATTTCGTGTGATTATTCCATTTACACAAAAGTGTTTCAGAACTCTTTTGTAAAGCCGTACTAACTGCCTTACTGCACCTTGTAGAGTAAATCATCCTGATCGGTAATTTTCAGAAGAATCATATTGCGGTCATTTTGATAAGAAAGCAGTACGTCTCCCTCCGTCTGAACCACCATTCCCAGACACTCCACGGGGTTGCTCTGAATATATGAAAGTCTTTCCTGAAATCGAAGGTTTTCTGCCCCTGAGAATATACCGCTGTTCAAATAAATACTTGCCTCATCCTGATTTTGTACACCATACTCCAAACTTATTTGAAGGTGATTCATAATACTCTGAGCCATTTGTCCGCTGTTTTCAGATTTGCCATGCATGGCCAAACTAAATGTTTCTTTTTGAAATAATGGCACACCATAGGAAGCTATAGCACCAACACATACATCATCCAGATTGTCACTGGTTTTAATTGGAATCCATGTTACGCCGCCCTTTTGTATGTTTTGATTATTATAACGATAGTAAAACAAGTCCGAGTAGGCAGCAATCGCTTCTTCCAAAGATACCGGGGCATTGAACCCAACGTAGACCTCATACAATTTATCCTGCTGTATATTCTCCCAAGAAACAGGATTTTCCATTTGACAGAAAAACTTTTGTGTGTAGGTCAATTGGCCTATACGCATATTATCTTTCAAAGATGCGGTTGCCTTTCCAAAAGCAAAGGCAACCGTTCCTATATTTTCATTTTGTCTGGCATTATCGGCCATGTAGGAATCTACGATTTTTGAAAAATAAAAGGTTAGTTCAGAAGTCCCAAAGAGATGGGGTCTGGTAAAGGAATGATGTTCATACATATAATGTACGGAAGGCGCCAGTAATTGAGTTGAAACTTTAAACGGTGATACCTCATCTCCCGTTGACTCCGGATAATAATAGGCATCGTTTAGCACCCCATTCGCTATGACTAAGATGACGGTCACAGCCATAATGGTGATCATCATAAGTAAAACCTTTTTTGTCTTTTTTTTCATATTAATTTACTCCAGCTTTTCCCCGTCGCGGATTTGAATGATTCGGTCACATTTTTGCGCAAGCTCCATATTATGAGTGACCAGCATAATGGTAAGGCCCTGCTGATTCAACTGCTGAAACAGCGCCATAATTTCCGCCGCTGTTTTGCTGTCAAGAGAACCGGTAGGTTCATCTGCAAATAAATACTTGGGAGAGTTTACCAGCGCCCTAGCAATAGACACCCGTTGTCTTTGTCCTCCTGACAATTCATTTACAGGTTTTTCATATAAATTTGCGATTCCTACCCGTTCAAGAGCAGCGTTAACTTTTCTTTTCTTTTCAGACCGAGAATTGTGAAAGAAATACAGCGGCAACATCACGTTTTCATATACAGTATATTCTTCAAGCAAGGCGAAATTCTGTAAGACAATGGCGGTGACCTGATTACGCATTTTCGCGAGAGATGTATCCCCAAGTTTCTTTATGTCCTTGCCATCAATTAATATTTCTCCCTGCTCAAAGCTATCAATACATGCCAACAAATGCAGCAACGTGGATTTACCTGCGCCGGATTCCCCAACAACTGCTACAAATTCATTATCCTTAATGGTTTCGGTAAAACCGATAAGCGCGGGAAAGGCATTCTTTTTCCCATAATGATAAGTCTTTGATACGTTGTTAATAGAAATCAAAAAACATTCCTCCTGCCTTAAGCCTGTAAATTTATGCGAAACATGTCCATAGCTGAATTTCTTGCCAGCGTGATTTTCGGAACGAAATATGTGATCAATCCGACGAAAAGATAGACAAAAAGCGTGAACCCGATGTTCAATTGATTCAAAATCACACCATATAGAGCTAAATCAATATTGAGTTGTACATAGAAAAAAACAATGCCAAGCAGTACGGTGGTAATTACTAATTGAATTACTGTAACGCCTAAGCAAATCTCAGCAACTTTTTTCCACTTACATCCAAGAAAATAATAGATAGAGAAGTTTCGTAAATTTTTCTGCACATTCAATATGCTAAGCCCGACCATTCCAATAAAGGATATTGAAAAACCGCACAAAAAGAGTGGAAGATACAGGATAACATATCCCTGTGCATATTCCTCACCACGCATTTGAATATCTGACAACGAACTAATATCCCCCCGCTCTGAAAGAGTTTCCAGATTGAAATTTACATCATCCTCATTCAAATCTTCGTCAAAAAATATAATGGATGATAAATTGGCAAACCCTTCCTGATGTACCGGTAGCTGTACTTTGTTGATAAAAAACATAGGAGCGCCAGAATATTCGGCCTTATGGTTTCGAAATAAATGATTGGTAGCTATATCACTGCCGGTGACATTGAAATCCAGATACATACCCGGGCGTTTCATCACACCGGTAATTTTCACTTTCACCGGTATCTCATCGCCTGATAAAAGAAGAATAGATTCAAATTCTGTTCCATATTGATACGGCCCGAACTCTTCTGATATGACAAGAGGAAGGTACGTATCCTCTCCGGTACCTTCATGAATCCATTCACCTTTTTCCATTTCGGGAGTGTAGGCTCGATATAAATCATCATCGTAACCATAAAAAAACGTTTCACCGTCAAATTCACTCTGAAACCAATATTGAGCAATAGTTAAAATACGTGAATCACCTTTAAGACGTTCTTTCATTTTTTGATAATCATCATATCCTCTTGAATCCATATTAACCGGCATATAAAAATAGCCAGGCATTTCAGCAATTTTAGAGAATGCCTGATTGGTAAACGTAACAAAATTCACGTTCCCAACCATAAGATTTAAAAGTAATAAAGAAACAATAAACTGAATCACCAATAATACACTGGACATTTTTTTCTTTGAAAAAATCCGATAGCTTAATAGCATTTCTTCACCTCACAGCATAGACGAGATAGACTGTCTAACAAACCGAAACACACAGATGAAAAAGACAATCAGCACAAGAAGCAAAAAGCACCCATAAACCACCGTATAATTCATCAACCCCATTGAATATGTTCTGGAACCGTTTAAAGCTGAAAACACCTTTGAAATCCCAAAATGAATGATTAGGCAGCATATGATAAACTGCCCGGTGGCCAGAACAATGCTTTCCCCAAGATAAACGCAAAGTGCTTTCCGCTTGCTACACCCGCAAGCACGAAAAATTGCCAACTGACTTTTTCTTTTTTCCAATACAAATTGGAATAAGTAAGATATGTTGATAATGCTCAGCAGAAAGATCAAGATACAAACCATATACTCCATATTGTGCTGTGACAGTAAATTGAAGTCTGGCTCTTCGGGCGGAAAAATGCTTACGTCATCCAGAAAAATTTCAGATAAGTTGCTTAAAGTGGATTCTATCTGATTTTTATTGGGGATTATAGTTGTTTTCAGCTGAATTGCAGAAATTGGTAAAGTATCTGGAAGTGCGCTATATGGAATTTCATTATAATCATTATTGGAGGCGATTCCTACAATCGTATATGACACCCCGTCCACAAAATAATTATCGCCAATGCTATATGATTCAAAATCAAAAATTTCATTGAGTATGATTTGATTAGTACCCATTTCAAATGCGAGTGGAGCAAAGTAACTGCCTATCTTGACAAAATGATAAAGCTCAGGTGGATAAAAATAATTTGCCTTTACTCCATAATCATCAGAATATATTACAAGCTGTCGAAGTTCACCTTTATATTGAGCGTTTATTGTATATAGTTGTTCATCAAGCTCCTGTGATGAAATTGAATTATCTAAAACTACCGTAAATGTTCGGAGACTATCGGCATATTCTCTATCTGCAATTTGGCTAACCTGAAAAACTGATGTTACATAAAGCACCGCCAGTGTAGAAACCATTTGACTGATGATAAAGATGGCAAAAATCACCTTATGATGAAGCAAAAAGCTTTTGATATTTTTCAGCATCAAAATCATATAACTTGTTCCTACTCTTTCTTATATTACATTGTACCCCGCGGTCCCGATCCGTTCCATAATCATTTTCCATTATGTTCGGGTATTTTTAAGTCTATATCGGCTCATTCGCCTTCGCGAATGAGCCGATATACATACACACTGACCTCTAATTAATAAGTTTTTTCACTGCTGTACTTTGTTGTGGATTCCGATGCTGTACCCTTACAAGTTGCTGTTCCGGATGAGATTGACAATGTTGTATTAGTTGTGTTGATATACACATAAAATGGAGTTATCACTGATGAGCTTTGCAGTGGATCCAAAACGTCCGTTTCCACGACAGCCGCATTCGTATGGACTGAAATTGTAAACAGCAGTGCCGCACACAAAATGATGCTCATGAATTTGTCAAGCAATTTTCTGCACATAAAAAATCGTCCTCCTCGTTATTTTTTATCTCTTAATAACATAACGATTGGGAAGGACGATTTGTGACAGGTTTTTCAAAAATTTTCTATTTTTCTTCTTTTAATGTTTCCGCCATCAAAAGAAGTTCGTCTTTTTCAAGGTTAGACATCAGTAAAAACGAATAGCGGCTGTTCCTCCATAACAGCGTTTTTACCCCCAAATTTTCATAATAAATTCCCTCATAGCCCTGTATAACAACGGATTCCGGCTCAATATTTTCTGTATTGATGCTAATGCTTGCACCCAAAATGCTCTGCTCGTACATAATATACTGTTTTACATCGTTCTCATACTCATGGTAGATTATCGATGTATCTGCATGACTTGTGACTAATTTAAAATTCTTTGGTATGGTAGGTAAATAGATTTCCTGTATGGATTCAATCTGGCTTTCCGTAGCATTTTCGCTTCCGAAGACAACCTCAGAAAACTTTTCGTATACTTCCATACAAAATTTGATAACTGGCGTTCTGATCGCCTCCACACTCATTGCGGCTGTTAATGTCAATAGCACAATGATGATAACAGCCGCAACTCGTTTCATGGTTGTGTTGATCAGTTTATAATATGGTTTTTTCTGACTTTTTATTAGCCGATTTATCCTTTTCTCAAATCTCGATGAAAAAGTAATCGTGGCCTCCAATTCTTCATCCGTAGGAAATTCAGCCAACTGTTCATCCCAATATAATATCAATGCTTCTTTTAGCTTTAATTCCGAAATCTGGTTCATCAAGTCCTTCCTATCCGCTCAGCCAGTTTTTTACGTGCACGTTCCAACCGTTTTCTCACAGCGGAATGTGTAAGGCCCAGCAATGCCGCAATCTCTTTGTCACTTAACTCCGCGATATACCGCAGGGATAAAATACGAGAATCAGCTTCCGGTAATTCCCGTATGTTTTTCAAAATGATATCTGTGCCGAGTTTCTCAAATACAACAGCTTCTGTTTCTTCGTCAGAGTACAAATTAAATTCATAATCATCATAATCGACAGTATTATACCGTTTTCTTTGACGATACAGTGATATTGAAATATTTTCTACTATTATAACGATTAAGGTACGTGTTTTGTGACATCCAACATCGTCAATTCTATCTAAATACTTAATAATATTGATAAAAGCCTGATGAACGGCATCTTCCGCAAGGTAGGTATCATTTAGAATCCTGTTTGCGGCATAGAACATGGGTTTCCTGTATTTTTCATAAAGTAACTCAAATTTTTCTTTTTGTTGTTCCTCGTCAATCAAGGTGAGATAAACCAGCAGCATAATTTCACCGTCTTTCTTTTTCTTCATCGGCAGCGCCGAAGGCAAGACCCCGCGACTGAGGCTCTGTGCGCCTCTTAGCGCAGTGCAGGCGGCGGGTACCCATGAGGCGGAGCATGGAAGCCCCCGCCCTGTGTCATGGATTTATTTCGACATAATTTTATCATATTTATGTTTCATAAACAATAATATTGGTAAAACAGCTTCTGCTATCGCAGATCCGCTAGGTATCAATATGCAAAAATTCTTATAAGAGCACCGGTTCGCGTAAAATAGACAGGTAAAAGAAATTATGCTATGATATTTCAGGATAAATCCGGAAACAGTAAACAAAGTATAACCGCTTTTCAGCTCATTTCAAGCAAAAGGAAAAAAACATATGAAGCACATCCTGAAGCATTTTAAGAACTACCGCAAGGAGCTGATACTGGGGCCGTTTTTTAAGCTGCTGGAAGCGGTGCTCGAGCTGATGGTGCCGCTGATCATGGCAAACATCATCAATGTGGGCATCCGGGGGGGCGACCACGGCTATGTCCTGTGGCACGGCCTTTTGCTCCTGCTGCTGGCCGTCCTCGGCGTTGCGGCCGCCATGCTCTGTCAGTTTTACGCCGCCAGGGCCGCCGGGCAGTTTGGCCGGGAGCTCAGGCGGGAAACCTATTCCCATGTCTTCGAGCTTTCCGGCAGGGACACCGCGCAGTTCGGCGCGGGCGGGCTCATCACAAGGCTGACAAACGACATAGGACAAATACAGACGGGGCTCAATATGGCCGTGCGCCTGGGCACCCGCGCGCCGTTTCTCGCCGTCGGCAGCATTGTGACGGCCCTGCTGCTGGATACCCGTATCGGCCTGATCTTCGTCGTCAGCACACCGCTGATTCTGCTTGTGCTTTATCTTGTCATGAAATACACACTGCCCGGCTACCGGAAAATCCAGTCCGGCCAGGACCGGCTGTCCCGCCTGTCCGCCGAAGGCCTTGAGGGCGTTCGGGTGATCCGGGCCTTTTCCCGGCAGGAGCAGGAGCAAAAGGAATTTGACGCCGCCGCGGACGACCTCACCTCCCTGACCGTGCGGGCCGGAAAAATTTCCGCGCTGCTAAATCCCCTGACAACGCTGATTGTCAACATCGCCATCGTGTTCATCGTGTGGATGGGCGCGGCCTTCGTGAACGGCGGGGAAATGGAAGCGGGCACCATCGTGGCCCTTGTCAGCTACATGAACCAGACGCTTCTCGCGCTCATCGTGGCGGCAAACCTCATCATCCTGTTCACAAGGGCTATCGCGAGCTCCCGCCGCGTGGGGGCCGTGCTGGACATGCAGCCCTCGGTCACTGTACGGAAGGTAAATGAAGGTAAAGGCGATTTAAGCGACACCGCCGTCGCATTCCGGAACGTGACCTTTGCCTATCACAAGAACTCCGAGCCCACTCTGGAAGGCATCAGCTTTACCATCAAAAGGGGCCGGACCGTGGGCCTTATCGGCAGTACCGGCAGTGGCAAAAGCACGGTGGTCAACCTGATCATGCGCTTTTTTGACGCCGACTCCGGCGGCGTTTATGTGAACGGCGCGAATGTGAAAACACTGGATCCCCGAACGCTGCGTGAAAAAATCGGCCTCGTACCTCAAACGGCCGTGCTGTTCAGCGGCTCCATCCGGGACAACATGCGGATGGCGGCGCAAAACGCCGCTGATGAAGACATCTTAGAGGCCCTTCAAACCGCACAGGCCGGGGCCTTTGTCGAAGCCCTTCCAAGAGGCCTTGATTCCCCCGTGGAGGAGGGCGGCAAAAATTTCTCCGGCGGCCAGCGGCAGCGCCTGACCATCGCGCGGGCCTTGCTGAAAAAGCCGGAGCTGCTGATTCTGGACGACTCAGCCTCTGCCCTGGACTTCCGGACAGACGCCGCCCTGCGCGCCGCGCTCCGAAAAGAAATGGAGAGCCGCCCGGATATGACGGTCCTCATGATCACCCAGCGGGCCGGTACCATCAAAAGCGCGGACAGCATCCTTGTACTGGACGACGGGCGGCTGACGGGCTGCGGCACCCATGACGAGCTGCTGCGCGAAAACCCGGTGTATCAGGAAATCTGCCACTCCCAGGGCATCACACTTGTAAACACAAGGGAGGCGAACGCATGAAAAACAAAGGCACGGTCAAACGGATACTCACCCACTTAAAGCCCTATCGCGGCCGTCTGCTGCTGGTGCTGCTGTGCGCGATCCTCAGCGTGCCGCTGGGCCTGCTTGCGCCCATTCTCATCGGTGAGGCCATCGACCGCGCCATAGGTGCGGGCAATGTAAACTTCGAGGCGATTCTCATCATCCTCATACAGCTGCTGAGCTGCATTCTCGCCTCTGTGGCCCTCGGCTGGGCCTCCCAGGCGCTGACGCGGACCATTTCGGCCAAAGTCTCCCAGGACCTGCGTCGCGCGGCGCTGCGCAGTATCAACGAAGCCCCCATTTCGAAAATCGACCGGAGCTCTCACGGGGACCTTGTGAGCCGCCTTGTAAACGACGCCGACGCGGTGTCCGAGGGCCTGCTGCAGGCCATCACACAGCTGATTCCCGGCGCGGTGACCATCCTTGCGACGCTCATCGTCATGTGCGTGCTGAACCTGCCCATCGCGCTTATCGTCATTGTCGTGACGCCCCTCTCCATCCTGTTCGCCCGTTTTGTGGGGCTTCGAACCGGCCGGTATTTCCGCGAGCAGGCCGAAGCCCAGGGCGCCCTCTCGGGTTATGTAAACGAAATGGTGGGGAACCAGGCGGTGATACAGGGACTGCAGTTTGAGGAGGCCTCGGCGGAGCATTTCGCGGACCTGACGGAAGCCTATTATCAGGCCAATTTTAAGGCGACCTTCTATTCCAGCGCAGGCAATCCGGGGACCCGCTTTGTCAACTCCATCGTCTACATGGCGGTGGGCGTGTTCGGCGCCTTTTACGCTATCGCGGGCGGCATCACCGTGGGCGGGCTGTCGGCCTTCCTCAGCTACGCAAACCAATACACCAAGCCCTTCAATGAGGTGACGGCGGTGCTGACACAGATACAGGGGGCCATCTCCGGGGCAAAGCGCCTGTTTGACGTCATGGACTGGGAAACGGAGCAGCCGGACCCTCCGGGCGCCAGAGCCCCCGTACACAGCGACGGCCATGTGAAAGCGGAGCATGTGGATTTTTCCTACAGCAAGGAGAAAAAGCTGATACAGGACCTCTCTTTTGAGGCGAAGCCCGGCATGCGCATCGCGCTGGTGGGTCCCACAGGCTGCGGTAAAACAACGCTGATAAGCCTGCTCATGCGTTTTTACGAAATCGACGCGGGCAGGGTCCTTGTAGACGGACAGAACGCGGCCCATATCAAACGCGGCGCGCTGCGGGGGCTTTACGGCATGGTGCTGCAGGATACCTGGCTCAAACAGGCGACGGCGCACGAGAATATCGCCTATGGGAAACCCTCCGCCACCCGCGCCGAAGTGGAGGCAGCCGCGAAAACGGCCCTTGCCCACAGCTTTATCCGGCGTCTGCCGAAGGGCTATGACACGGTGCTCAGTGCCGGCGGCGCGAACCTGTCTGCCGGGCAGCGGCAGCTGCTGTGCATTGCGCGCATCGTGCTTGCGAACCCGGACATGTTCATCCTGGACGAGGCCACCAGCAGCATCGACACAAGGACGGAAATCGCCATCCAGAAGGCGCTTCGGCGCCTGATGCGGGGCCGCACCAGCTTTATTGTGGCCCATCGGCTCTCCACCATCAAAGAGGCGGACCTGATCCTCGTGATGGAGGCCGGGCGCATCGTGGAGCGCGGCACCCACGAGCAGCTGCTGCAGGCAAACGGCTTTTACGCCAGGCTTTTCCGCAGCCAGTTTGAGCAGGCGTAAAATTGACGCCGCTCTATAGCTTTTTGTATTTGGTATTTCTCATATTCCCCCGATACAAGAAAGGGGGCTGCCGGGGTACATAAAATGCACCTTACGGCAGCCTCCTTAGACTTCCCAAAAATTTCATCCCGTGATTTCGTACAATATGAACCGGCAGGTTTCCGTGAATAATATTGTGCGGCCGATTCTTCCTTTGGTTCTTTCCTCCGTACGCGCCGGAAAGAACCAAAGGAATGTACTATATTTTTCGTCCCGCACACGGCGCGCCTACATATAGCAGAAATATGTGGTCGTTTTGAGATAGGGATCATAGTACTGCGAGTGGATTCTCCCCTGCACAAATTCGCTCTGTCCCAACACGCCGTCCGGCAATGTACTGCCGTTTTCGAGCAGATACTTTGCATTATCCACCGCGCTCTGACGGGGCGTCTGATAGATGGCGCCGTTTGTCACACAATAATACTGGCCCCGCTGAAACACGACATTTTTGATGCTGTTTGAATAACGCGCGCTTTTCACGCGGTTGAGCACCACACTGCCGACACTGCGCTGTACCCAGTCGGGTATCCATGCGCTGCCGGCCTCGGCATTGATGACGCGTGACAGCCAGTACAAATCTTCCTCCGAGTAGGCCGGTTTGTTATCTTCCGCAATGGCCTTGAGAATTTCATCAGCCGTACTGTAAGTGGTGAAATAGCTGGTTTTTTTCTCCTTTGAATTCAGCGCGTCGATTTTCAGATTTCGCTGCCGCTCATAAATGGCGCCGATCTGCATGGCATAACTGCCGCCGTCCCGCAATACCTTCATTATTTCGCTCATGTAATCCTTTTTAGGATCATAGCTGGTAACCGTGACGTGGTCTATAATCCCCGCCGCACTTGCAGACATTCCGGCCGGTAAAACGGTCATAAGCAGTGTTAGCATCACCAGAATTGCGGATATTTTTTTCTTCATTTTGCGTTTTTCTCCTTAAAACTGTATTGGCTTGCGTACGGCGAAGTCGCGGCGCTCTGTAACGGCGCGGCCATCCTATCAGGATTCCCATACTGTAGCCGCCATGCCGGAACATCGCCGCCACCTCCTCGCTGTACATATTATTTCCAAAAATGGAAAATTTATGCAAGCCTGTCCGTAATATAACACCGGGATATACGGAAAAATAATCGAACCGCCTGAAACCATCCGGTTCGACTTTATTCTCTGTTTCCAGCGCTTCTTTTTGATGCGCCAATCCAATAAAACCGCTTCAGAACCCCGTTAAAGTTCAAACTGCAGGCCGGATTTGCGCTATATGCAGGGTGAACGCCGGCGCAGCCGGGATAAATCAATCCTCGTAAAAATAGAAAACCGTGTATATCGCCGCCTGTCAGATATAATCCCGCCGGTATACCGGTATCAATAAACATGACACACTGTTGTCAGGTTTGGTGTGGTATAAATAAATAAAAGCGAAGGAGCAAAAAGATGAACGAAGAAATCATCGCCAAAGCTAAAGAGATACTTGCGAACAGAGCGAAAAAAGAGCAGGGGTGTTGCGTATTAACGTTAATCGACACCGATGGTTATCCCACCGCCGCCACTATTTCCCCGTCAAAGATAGACGGTATCAGGCATATAACCTTTTGTACTGGGACAGGCAGCAACTGGGCTAAACGTATCGAAAAATGTAACCGTGCCAGTGTTTGCTTCAACTCTGAATCAGAGCAGTACAACATCACACTGGTCGGCACCATCGAGGTGTTGACTGACCTTGCGATAAAAAAAGAAATGTGGTATGACGGGATGGGATACTATTTCAAAGGACCGGAAGACCCTGATTTTTGTGTACTTCAATTTATAACTCAGCGATACAGCCTGATGTTGAACGAACATGACGCAAACGGACAGGCTAGAGGGACGCTTTAACAAAAACCGAAGTTCGCAAGATACCGACTAAGCAAAAACGCCGCCCTGTGTTTTGTCAGGCGGCATAGTGTGTAGGTTAGCGCCAGTTTTCAATGGTTTTTGCAATGTTACCTTGTTCAACGATGTCATATTTTCTGTGGTACTTTATAATAAATAAAACCATAAGGGGGCCCAATATGAAACGGACAATGCTACAGCTCTACTTAAAAAACTGCGATGAAGCGATTGCGTTTTATCAGGAAGCGTTTCATGCCACGGTAGACGCCGTCCACCGCAATCCTGAAAACAACAAAATTGCCCATGCGGAGATAACAGCCTTCGGTCAATGCATCGCATTTAGCGACATTGACTCAGAAAGCGCCTGTGGAAACACCATGCAGTTTTGTTTTCATTTCGGTGATGGCAATGAGAGCCTTGTGCAAAAGGCATATGAAGT
>Ga0153939_1000142_pt1 | contig 24910 bp, 21 predicted proteins | sample TSNJ023MetaG_FD_104734 | JGI IMG/M metagenome (GOLD analysis project Ga0153939, IMG submission 104734) | Attine ant fungus gardens microbial communities from New Jersey, USA - TSNJ023 MetaG | ecosystem: Host-associated > Fungi > Mycelium > Unclassified | place: USA: New Jersey, Brendan T. Byrne... | reverse complement strand
TTTCAATGAAACCACGCTATTAAGGAGGAAACCAAGTGACGTCTTTTGAACTGGTAAAAACAGCGGTGAAACTGTTGGACGATAAAAAGGCCACCGACATCAATGTGCTGGACATTGGCGAGCTGACCTCGCTGGGGGATTACTTTGTCATCGCCTCGGGGGGCAGCACCACCCAGGTAAAATCCCTGGCGGGGGAGCTGGAGGACAAGCTCAGCGCCGCGGGAATGGAGCCCCGCCGGGTGGAGGGCGAGAGCTCGGCCATGTGGGTGCTCATGGATTACGGCGACGTCATTATCCACATCTTCTACAAGGAGACCCGCGATTTTTATTGCCTGGAACGGCTGTGGGCCGACGCGCCCGAGGTGGATGTGGAAAAGCTGCTGGCGGATTAAACAGTTAAAGGATGATGAGCTTTGAAATACGATTTTGGCGCCATTGAAAAGAAATGGCAGGACATCTGGGAGGAGAAGGGCGTATTTTACGCTTCCGACGACTACTCCCGGCCCAAGTTTTACCCGCTGGTGGAGTTCCCCTACCCCTCGGGACAGGGCCTGCACGTGGGGCATCCCCGCAGCTACACGGCTTTGGACATTGTGGCGCGCAAGCGCCGCCTGGAGGGCTACAACGTCCTGTACCCCATGGGCTGGGACGCCTTTGGCCTGCCCACCGAGAATTTTGCCATTCAGCACAGCATCCACCCCCGCCAGGTCACCCGGCAGAATGTCGCCCGCTTCAAGCAACAGCTCCGGTCCCTGGGGCTGAGCTTTGACTGGAGCCGGGAGATCAACACCACCGACCCCGACTACTACAGGTGGTCACAGTGGATTTTCCTCCAGATGTTCCACCGCGGCCTCGCCTACAAAAAGGAGATGGCCGTGAACTGGTGCACCTCCTGCAAGGTGGTACTGGCGAACGAAGAGGTGGTGGGCGGCACCTGCGAGCGCTGCCACGGCGAGGTTGTCCGCAAGGTGAAGAGCCAGTGGATGCTGAAGATCACCGCCTACGCGCAGCGGCTTATCGACGATTTGGACACGGTGAACTATGTGGAGCGGGTGCGCACCCAGCAGCTCCATTGGATCGGCCGTTCCACCGGCTGCGAGGCCCATTTCGGCACCACGGCCGGGGATGTGCTCACGGTGTACACCACCCGCCCCGACACGCTCTTTGGGTCCACCTACATGGTTATTGCCCCGGAGCACCCGTATCTGGAGAAGTGGGCGGACAGCATTGAAAATATGGACGAGGTGCGCGCCTATCAGGAGATGGCCTCCAAAAAGAGCGACTTTGAGCGCACCGAGGTAGTCAAAGAGAAAACCGGCGTCCGTCTGCGGGGTGTGGGGGGAATTAACCCCGTAAACAACCAGGAGATCCCCATCTTTATCTCGGACTACGTCCTCATCTCCTACGGCACCGGCGCCATTATGGCGGTGCCGGGCCACGACACCCGCGACTGGGAGTTCGCGCGGAAATTCGGGCTGCCCATCATCGAGGTGGTGCAGGGCGGCGACATCGAAAAAGAGGCCTTTACCGACTGCGAGACCGGAATCATGGTTAATTCCGGCTTCCTAAACGAGCTCAGCGTGGAGGACGCCAAGGTGAAGATCGCCGCGTGGCTGGAGGAAAACGGCAAGGGCGAGCCCAAGGTGAACTACAAGCTCCGGGACTGGGTGTTCTCCCGCCAGCGCTATTGGGGCGAGCCCATTCCCATTATCCACTGCGACAAGTGCGGCCCCGTTCCCCTAAGGGAGGAGGAGCTGCCGCTGGTGCTGCCCGAAGTGCCCAGCTACAAGCCCACCGAGGCCGGGGATTCCCCCTTGGCCGCGCTGGACGAGTGGGTGAATGTGCCCTGTCCCCGGTGCGGCGCCCCCGCAAAACGGGAGACCGACACCATGCCCCAATGGGCGGGCAGTTCCTGGTATTTTCTGCGCTACTGCGATCCCCACAACAAGGACGCCATCGCAAGCCCCGAGGCGCTGAAATACTGGATGCCGGTGGACTGGTACAACGGCGGTATGGAGCACACCACGCTGCATCTGCTCTACTCCCGCTTCTGGCACAAATTCCTCTACGACATCGGCGTCGTCCCCACCCCGGAGCCCTATGCCAAGCGCACCAGCCACGGCATGATCCTGGGGGAGAACAACGAGAAGATGAGCAAGTCCCGGGGCAATGTGGTCAATCCCGACGACATCGTCTCGGAGTACGGTGCCGACACCATGCGCCTGTACGAGATGTTTATCGGCGACTTTGAAAAGAGCGCCCCCTGGTCCGGCGAGTCCATCAAGGGCTGCAAGCGCTTTTTGGACCGCGTCTTCGGCCTGCAGCATATTCTGGTGGAGGGGGACGGCTACTCCCCGGCCCTGGAGGGCGCCTTCCACAAAACCATCAAAAAGGTGTCCGGAGACATTGAGGGCCTGAAATACAACACCGCCATTGCCGCTCTCATGGCGCTCATCAACGATATCACGGCGCAAAAGGCGATCAATCAAGCCGAGATGAAGACTTTTCTGCTGCTGCTCAACCCCTTTGCCCCCCACATCACCGAGGAGCTCTGGGAACAGCTGGACTTTGGCGGCATGGTTACCGGGCAGAGCTGGCCCGTCTTCGACGAGGACAAGTGCAGGGATGATGTGGTGGAGCTGGCGGTGCAGGTGAACGGCAAAATCAAGGCAAGGCTGGGCGTCGACGCCAACGCGGACAAGGAAAGCGTGCTGGCACTGGTTCGTTCCCAGGACAGCGTGGCGGCGGCGCTGGAGGGCAAAACCGTGATAAAAGAAATTTTTGTTCCCGCCAAGCTGGTGAATTTGGTGGTTAAATAAAAAACTCTTTGTCACATTTGCCGGAAAATTGCCGCTGGAAACCCCATTTTGTTTTATGGTATTGACAGAGCAATCCGGCAATTGTATAATAAAGTATAGATTCTCAAGTAGAATAACTCCTGCCTGAGGGCGCGGGGAGGGATAGAAGAATGTCAGAAGTTCGAGTGAAAGACAACGAGTCGTTGGACAGTGCATTGCGCCGTTTTAAGCGTTCGTGTGCGAAATCTGGAGTTTTGCAGGAAGTGCGCAAAAGAGAGCATTACGAAAAACCTTCTGTAAAGCGCAAAAAAAAGTCTGAGGCTGCGCGCAAGCGAAAATTCAAATAAGCGGATTTATGCATTGTAAGGCGGGCTTTATTGCCCGCTTTTTCATTTTGTATAGCAAGGGAGCTGATAACGCTGCAAAAGCTGCATCCAACCCGCCGCCTGCGGCGAATTTGGGAGATAACAAAGTCCATGCTGGACGATATGGGGGTGACGGCGCTGATACTGGATGTGGACAACACCCTCACCACCCACAATAATCCCCACCCCGACGAAAAGGTGCTGGAGTGGCTTCGCGTGATCCGGCAGCAGGGAATTCGGCTGGTGCTGGTCTCCAACAACCGGTCAAGGCGTATACGCCCCTTTGCCGAGATGCTGGGGCTGGAATACACCGCCAACGCCCTCAAGCCACTGGGAAAGGGCTTTCGGCAGGCGGCCCGCCGGGTGGACGCGCGGCCGGGGGAGATAGGCGTGGTGGGCGACCAGGTTTTTACCGACGTATTGGGGGGCAATCTGTTTGGGGCCAAGACCATTTTGGTGGAGCCCATGGAGGAAGAGGACAAGCCTTTTTTCCGGGTGAAGCGCTCTCTGGAGCTGCGCGCGCTCCGGAATTACCGGGAGCGGTAGCCCGGATGGGAATCAAATACATGAATGAGTAATGAATAATGAAAAATGAAGGATGAATGATTACGGTATCGCCATTCGGCGATGAATTGAATGGTGAATGGGGGCTGCTGTTTTATTTTGATTCATCCGCCGCAGCGGATTCCATAATTATTCATCATTCATTTTTAAATGATTCACGATACATACCTTTTGTAATTTTTTTATGGAGTGAGGAAGAGTGAGAGTATGACACTATTTGGACCCGCCGGAAACAGCGACAGCTTTGCCCAAAAGGGCTATAAAACCTACCTGGAGGTGCCGAAATACTGCCGGGAGATGGGCTTGGACGCCTTTGAATACCAATGCGGCCGGGGGGTGCGCATCTCGGCGCAATCCGCCCAGGCACTGGGCGGGGAGGCGCAGCGGCATGGCGTGCGCCTGTCGCTGCACGCGCCCTACTACATCTCCATGTCCAGCACCGAGGAGGACAAAAGGGAGAACAGCCTGAATTATATTTTGCAGTCCGCCCGGGCGGTGGACCACATGGGGGGTGACCGGATTGTGGTGCACACCGGCTCCTGTGGCTCCATCAGCCGGGAATTTGCGCTGGAGCTGGCAAAGAACACCATGAAAAAGGCTCTGGCGGCGCTGGACGCCCAGGGGCTGGGGCATGTGCACATCTGCCCCGAGGTTATGGGAAAGATAAACCAGCTGGGCACGCTGGAGGAGGTTCTGGCGCTGTGCCGCCTGGACGAGCGCCTGATCCCCTGTATCGATTTTGGCCACCTCAACGCCCGCACCTTTGGTTCGCTGAAAACCCGGGAGGATTTTTCGGCGGTGCTGGACGCGGTGGAGAACGCCTTGGGAAACGGGCGCATGAGGCTCTTCCACGCCCATTTTTCCAAAATTGAGTACACGGAAAAGGGCGGGGAAAAAAAGCATCTCACCTTTGCCGACACCCAATTCGGCCCCGATTTTAACCTCTTGGCGGGCCTGCTGTGGGAGCGGGACTGCCGGCCCACCATCATCTGCGAATCCGCCGGTACCCAGGCGGAGGACGCCGCGGCGATGAAGGCCGCGTACCTGGAACGGCAGCCTGTGCAATAATTAGGAGAGGGGAGATCCCATGCATCAAAGACTGGAACAATTGAGGGCGGCGCTGCCGGAGGAGCTGGACGGGGCGCTGATCACCTCGGAGGTGAACCGCCGGTACTACCTGGGCTTTCCCTCCACCGCGGGCACGCTTTTGGTCACGCGCAAACAGGCGTATTTTTTGGTGGACTCCCGGTATGTGGAGGGGGCGCGCAGTACAATACGCGGCTGCCGGGTGATTTTGCAGAAAAAGCTTTGCGAGCAGCTACTGGAATTGTTGGGGGAATGCGGCGTCCGGCGGCTGGCACTGGAGAGCGAGGCGGTGACGCTGCGGCAGCACAAGACGCTGTGCGAAAAGCTGGAAAACGTGGAGCTGGATACCGGCGACGCCCTCAGCGACGCCATCGCGGGGCAGCGGCAGATAAAGGACGCCGGGGAACTGGACTTAATCGCGCGGGCACAAGACATCGCCGACAAAACCCTCGCGCACATTCTCGGCTACATACGGCCCGGCCGCACCGAGCGGGAGATCGCCCTGGAGATGGAGTTTTATTCCCGGTCCCAGGGGAGCGAGGGGGAGGCGTTTCCCTTTATTATCCTGGCGGGGGCCAACACCTCCAGGCCCCACGCGCCGCCGTCGGACTACGCGGTGCAAAGCGGGGATTTTGTGCTCATGGACTTTGGGTGCCGGGTGGGGGGCTATTGCTCGGATATGACCCGCACCGTGGCGGTGGGGAGCCCCGGCAAAAAGCAGAGAAGGGCGTATCAAACGGTGCTGGAGGCGCAGCGGGCGGCGCTGGAGCAAATCCGTCCGGGTGCCCGGTGCGCGCAGGTGGACCAGTGCGCCCGGGAATTCATCGACGCAACGGGTTTCGCGGGGCGGTTCACCCACAGCCTGGGCCACAGCCTGGGCCTTGAGATCCACGAAACGCCCACCTTTTCCCCCGGTTGTGAAACGGTTCTGGAGCCGGGATTTGTGCTGTCGGTGGAGCCGGGAATTTACCTGCCCGGGGAGTTTGGGGTGCGTATTGAGGATTTGGTGGCTGTGACGGACACGGGCGCGCACAACCTTACCGCCAGCCCCAAGGAGCTGATTTGTCTTTGATTTTGGTCAAAAAACAATGCCCGCCCACAAAAAAACCTTGCAATATCCTATATTTTAAGGTAGTATAGGTAAGGAAAATGACTGGCTGTGAGTGTGAGGCAGGCGCACGGCGCCTTGCCGCAATTTATTATTTTGGAGGTTATCTGCATGATATCTGCTGGCGAATTTCGAAATGGCGTTACCTTTGAGATGGACGGGAATGTCTTTCAAATCATAGAGTTTCAACACGTGAAGCCGGGAAAGGGAGCCGCTTTTGTGCGCACCAAGATCCGCAATGTTATCACCGGCTCGGTTGTAGAAAAAACCTTCAACCCCTCGGACAAATATCCCCCGGCTTTTGTGGAGAGAAAAGACATGCAGTATCTTTACAGCGATGGCGGGCTATACTATTTTATGGACAATGAAACCTATGAGAATGTGCCCATCGGCGCCGACACCCTGGGAGACAACTTCAAATTTGTCAAGGAGAATATGGATGTGAAGGTGCTGTCCTACAAGGGCAATGTCTTTGGCGTCGAGCCCCCGTTCTTTGTGGAGCTGGAGATCATTGAGACCGACCCCGGCTTCAAGGGGGACACCGCCACCAACGCCACCAAGCCCGCGACACTGGAAACCGGCGCGGAAATCCGCGTTCCGCTGTTTATTGAGCAGGGCGACAAAATCCGCATTGACACACGCACAGGCGAATATATGGAGCGCGCTTAAGAACCCGATTCAGTTTGCAAAACGCTGTAGGCATATGGAAAAATAAAATTTACGCCGCAAAGGGAAGGGCTTTTTATGGCGCTTACCGGCACAATTCCCGAAGAAAGGAAGGGTTATTACAATGGAATTAACGGAAAAAGTTGCCTACCTCAAGGGTTTAATGGAGGGATTGGGCGTCGACAAAGAAACCAAGGAGGGCAAGGTATTCGGTACAATTTTGGACATACTGGATGACATGGCCCTCACCGTATCGGACCTGGAGGACGGCATGGAGCTCATGGGCGATCAGGTGGATATGATTGACGAGGACCTGACCCAGCTCCAGGACGACTACTATGAGGACGAGGACGACGATGAGGACGACTACGACGGCGAGCTCTACGAGGTAACCTGTCCAACCTGCAAGGATACCATCTGTATAGACGAAAGCATGCTTGACGAGGGCGAGATAACCTGTCCCAACTGTGGCGAGCAGCTGGAATTCGATTTGGACGGTGTGTTGGATGATTGCGACTGCGGTCACAGCCACGAAGAATCGGAATAAAGGCGGATGGCGGCAAGTTAAAATTTTAACTTGCCGCTTTGCTGTATATATTCTGCCCGTTTCCCTTGCCCTGGGGGGGTGTGCGGCGGAGCTGGAAACACCCGCCACCGGCGTGGACTTTTACATGGACACGGTGGTGGAGCAGCGCTGGTACGGCCCGGACAAGGAGGCCTTGTTGGACGCCGTGCGCGAGGCCATGGGCGAATTGGAAGCCCGCACCTCGTTGTACCGGGAGGACTCCGACATTCAAAGCATCAACGCGTCGGCGGGGCGGAGCTGGGTGCGTGTGTCCCGGGAGGTGTATGACCTGGTGCGCAGGGGCAGGGAGTACAGCGAGGAGTCCTGGCGGGCCGGTGGGAGCGTGGACATAACGGCGGGCCCGCTTTCGCTGTTGTGGGACGTCACGGGCGAAAGCTCCGGAGTCCCCGATGCCGCGTCCATACGCGACGCGCTGGAGCTTGTGGATTACAACGACATATTGCTGGACGAGGAGAACTGCGCCGTGATGCTGCGGCGCCCCGGCCAGGTGCTGGATTTGGGCGCCCTCGTCAAGGGCTATGCCTGCGACGTCATCCGGGAGCTGCGAAAGCAATACGACGTCACCTCCGGGTACGCCTCGGTGGGGAGCAACCTCATCTGCGCGGGCAAAAAGCCCGATGGCTCCGGGTATTCCTTTGGAATACGGGATCCGGCGGCGGGCGCCAACGACTACATAGGCAGGGTGGACATGCCCGCCGCAAATCCGAAGACCGGTACGGTGTGGGACGTCATGGCGGTGAGCGGCACCTACGAGCGCTATTTTGAGCGGGACGGCGTCGTCTACCACCACATCTTCGACTTGCAGGACGGCTATCCGGTGGAAAAGGGACTTGTTTCGGTGACGGTGTTCACCGGCGACGGGCTGCGCTCCGACTACCTGTCCACCCATCTGATGACACAAGGGGTGCCCGGCGTGCTGTCGGAGCTGGACAACCCCGAATATGGCTTTGTGGCCATTGCGGGCGACGGCACGGTGTACGTATCGGAGCATTTACAGGACCTGTACACACACACCGCAGAGGAACAGGAGTATCGATTGTATGAAGCGTAATTCGCCGGCGAAGGACGCCGCTGTGCTGGGGTTGCTCTTTGCCTTGGCCATTGTGCTGTCCTACCTGGAGGGCCTGTTGCCCTCCCTGTTGGTTCCCGGCGTCAAGCTGGGGCTGTCCAACGTGGTTGTCATGTACTGCGTGTTTTTGTTGGGGGCCAGGAAAGCGTGGCTGCTGACGGTGCTCAAGGCGCTGTTTGTGCTGCTGACCCGCGGGTTGGCGGGCGCGGCGCTCAGTGCCTGCGGCGGGCTTTTATCCCTGGGGGTGATGTGCCTGCTGACGCGCCGCCGGGATTACTCCGTTCCCCTGGTGAGCATAGCGGGGGCCGTCGCCCACAATGTGGGGCAGCTGTTGTGCGCCGCGTTTCTTCTCCGGCTGGGACAGGTGTTGTTCTATTATCTTCTGCTTTTGGTGCCCGCGGGGGTGCTTATGGGCGCGGTAACGGCATTGCTGCTGCGCACATTGCTGCCCTTGCTTCAAAAGCTGGATTTGCATAAATAACGAGCAAGTGAATGAGAGATGGAGGCATGAAAATTTGGCGAGTATATTTGACAAGTCCCTGAAAGGGGTTTACACCCCCCACAGAAAAAACACAAGGGATATGCAAACGGTGGACATGCCCGTGCCGGACACGGTGTATATCGTCATGTCCCAGCACATGGGCCCCCCCTGCGACGTCAAGGTGGCCAAGGGGGACCAGGTGCTGGTGGGCCAGATACTGGGGCACAGCGAGGCGCTGTTCAGCGCGCCCATTCACTCCAGCGTGTCCGGCGTTGTAAAGGGCATCGACGAAATTATTATGCCCAACGGTGTGCGCAGCAAGGCGGTGGTTATCCAGTGCGACAAGGAGCAAACGCCGCACCCGGATATCCGGCCGCCACAGATAAGCACCCAGGCAGATTTGGTGAAGGCCTTCTATGACAGCGGCATGGTGGGGCTGGGTGGCGCGGGCTTTCCCTCCCACATAAAATTCAACCCCAAAAACCTGGGGGAGGTGAACACGCTGGTGGTCAACGCCGCCGAGTGCGAGCCATATATCACCTCCGATTACCGCACCATTATGGAGGACACCCAGGACGTTCTGGACGGCATCCGCACGGTGATGCGGCATTTGGAGATGAAAAACTGCACCATCGGCGTGGAGGACAACAAGCCCCGGGGCATTGAAATACTGCGGGAGGCCGCCCGGGGGGACGACCGCATTCAGGTGGTGCAGCTGCACAGCAAGTACCCCCAGGGCGCGGAAAAGGTGCTGGCCTACGAGTGCACCGGCACCGTCATCCCCGAGGGCAAGCTGCCCGGCGACGTGGGCCTTATTGTGACAAACATCACGACGCTGGCCTGCCTGACCAATTATCTGCGCACCGGCGTTCCGCTGATATCCAAGCGGGTGACGGTGGACGGCAACGCCGTAGAGCACCCACAAAATGTGCGGGTGCTCATCGGCACCCCCATCCGGGATCTCATAAGCTTTTGCGGCGGCTACAAGAGCGCGCCGGCAAAGCTGCTCATGGGCGGCCCCATGATGGGCACCGCCGTGTACGATGAGAGCTACCCGGTGGTCAAGAACAACAACGCCATCCTCGCCTTTGACGCGGCTCAGGTGGAGGCGTACAGCGAGACGGCCTGTATCCGCTGCGGCCGCTGCGTGCGCGCCTGTCCCATGAACCTGATGCCCCTGCGCATTGAGGACTGCTTCCAGCGGGAGGACAACGACGGGCTGCGCGCCTTTAAGGTGGGCTTGTGCATGGAGTGCGGATGCTGCTCCTACGCCTGCCCCGCCAAGCGCCAGCTTGTGCAGACAAACCGGCTGGCCAAGGCGCGGTTAAAAAGGCAAGTATCTGGAACAAAGTGAAAGGAATGGTCGTTTTAATGGAACAAAACCTTGTTATCACCTCATCGCCGCATTTTCGGGTGCCGGCCACCACAAGCACCATTATGCGGGATGTACTCATAGCACTGGCGCCCAGCCTGGTGGCCGCCATGTTTTACTTCGGCATGCGGGCGCTGGCGCTGGCGGCGGTGTGCGTCGCCGCCAGCGTGATCTTTGAATACCTCTACCGCAGGCTGATGAAGCTGCCCGGATCCGTGGGGGATCTCAGCGCGGCGGTGACCGGCCTGCTGTTGGCGCTGAATCTTCCGGCGGACATGCCCTTCTTCAAGGCCATTGTGGGCTGTTTCGTGGCCATAGTTGTCGTCAAGCAGCTCTTTGGCGGCATCGGCAAGAATTTCGCCAATCCGGCTATCGTGGCGCGGATTGTGCTGCTGGTCAGCTTTGCGGGGAACATGACCACCTGGCCCGCCCCCGGCGGGATGTTCCGGGGCGTCCCCGACATGGTGGTGGGCGCCACGCCCCTGGCGGCAGGGACAACCACGCCGTATATGAATTTGTTTTTGGGCAGCATTGGCGGTTCCATGGGCGAGGTCTGCAAGCTGGCGCTGCTCCTGGGCTTTGTGTACCTGCTGGCCCGCCGGGTGATCACGGCGACCATCCCCCTTACCTACATGTGCACCGTATTTGCGCTCTCCCTGGTGCTGGGCGGGGACCCGGTGCTCCATCTTCTCTCCGGCGGGCTGATGATCGGCGCCATCTTTATGGCCACCGATTACTCCACCTCCCCCACCACGGAGCGGGGAAAGTTCATTTTCGCGCTGGGGTGCGGCGTGCTCACGGTGATCTTCCGGTTTTACAGCAACTACCCGGAGGGCGTCAGCTTTGCCATTTTGATCATGAACATCGTCACCCCGCACATCGATGGACTCACAAAAATCAAGGCTTTTGGAGGTGTGAAAAATGATGGCTAAATTCCGGGACGGATTGGTGGGCCCCACGGTCATCTTGTTTTTGTTTTGCGCCGTCACCACGCTGGTGCTGGCCTTTACCAATACGGCCACCGAGCCGCTGATCCTCCAAGCCAGACAGGAGGCCGCGGACGAGACGCGTCAGCAGGTGCTGCCGGGCGCCGACAGCTTTGCGGAGTGGGAGGACGCCGAGAGTCTGCCCGGCGGGGTGGAGGCGGTGTACGAGGCCCGCAACGGCACGGGGTATGTGTTTACCTCCGCCGCCAAGGGCTACAACGGCGCGGTGACCTTTCTCATCGGCGTGAACCGGAAGGGCGAGGTCACCGGCGTCAACATGTTTGAGGACGACGAGACCCCCGGCCTGGGCGCCAGGGTGGGGGAGGACTCCTACAAGGATCAATATGTGGGAAATACCGACAACGAGGGCGTGGACAAAATCCAGGGCGCGACCCTTACCTCCAACGCGCTGAAAAACGCGGTGGGCCAGGCGCTGTCCGCCTATCAGGTGGTGACCACCGGCACACCCGCCCCCAGGGAGGAGACGAAAACAGTCTCCGGTCTCAACGCGTTTCTGATCATTTTGGTCAGTGTCATTCTGGTGGACAACTATGTGCTCTCCAAGTTCCTGGGGATCTGCCCGTTTTTGGGCGTCAGCAAAAAGCTGGATTCCGCGCTGGGCATGAGTGTCGCCGTCACCTTTGTCATGATCATGGCCACGGCTGTGACCTGGCCCATTAACAACTACCTGCTGGGTGAGCGGTACGCCTATTTGCAGACCATTGTCTTTATATTGGTCATTGCCTCGGTGGTGCAGTTTATCGAGGTGGCGCTCAAAAAATATATGCCCGCGCTGCACAAGGCGCTGGGCGTGTATCTGCCGCTCATCACCACCAACTGCGCCGTGCTGGGCGTGACGCTGCTGAATATTACGGAGAGCTACAGCTTTTTGCAGTCCATTGTCAACTCGCTGGGCGCGGGTCTCGGGTTTATGCTGGCCATGGTGCTGTTCGCCGGTGTGCGCAGGCGCATGGAGAGCTGCGCGCCGCCCAAGTCCTTTGACGGTATCCCCATCACGCTGGTGGCGGCCTCCATACTGGCCGTGTCCTTCCTGGGCTTCAGCGGTGTTGTGGACGGCCTGTTCGGGTAAGCGGGGGAAGGGAGGAGAGCAATATGATTCTATCAACGATGACGAACATTGCACAGCCCACCGCCATAGTGGCGGGAATTGCGGCTCTTATGGGTGTTGTGCTGACCCTGGCCGCAAAATTTATGCAGGTGAAGGTGGATGAGACGCTGGTCCAGGTGCGCGAGGCCCTGCCCGGCATCAACTGCGGCGCCTGCGGCTTTGCCGGCTGCGACGATTACGCCGCCAAATTAGCGGAAGGCGGCGTTGCCACCAACCTGTGCACCCCCGGCGGCGCAGAGACAGCCAAGGCGGTGAGCGCGGCGCTGGGGGTGGAGGCGGAGGAAGTAACCGCCAAGTACGCCCAGGTGCGGTGCGCGGGAACCTGTGATTTTACCACGTATATTTTGGATTACCAGGGCCCCCCGACCTGTGAGAGCTGCAACTATTTCTACCAGGGGAGGGGCAGCTGTTCCCACGCCTGCCTGGGCTTTGGGGACTGTGTGACGATTTGTCCCCACGACGCCATCGCGTTGCAGGACGGCGTCGCGGTGGTGGACAAAGCCTTGTGCGTCGGCTGTGGGCTGTGTGCAAGCCGCTGCCCCAACCACCTTATCAAGGTGGTGCCGGTGACCAGCGATGTGTATGTGGCCTGTTCCTCCACCGACAAGGGCGCCTTTACCCGCAAGGTGTGCGGCGCGGGATGCATCGGTTGCAAAAAGTGCCAGCGCACCTGCCGGTTTGGCGCGGTGACCATCACCGACAACCTGGCGTTCATCGACCCGGACAAATGCACGAACTGCGGCGAGTGCATTGCGCAGTGCCCCACCAAGGTGATCCGCGCCATGGTGTGCTCCCAGGCGCCCGCAGGGTAATGTACATGATGGATTGGCTGCAAGCAATGCCCAAGGCGGAGCTGCACCTGCACCTGGACGGCGGGCTGCGGGTGGAAACCGCGCTGGATTTAGCGGAAAAAAGCGGGTGGCGGGACTTTGCGCACCCGCTGAGTTATCGCCAAATGCGGCAAAAGATGGTGGTGAAGGGGACGTTGTCCTCCCAGCGGGAGCTGCTGGACTATTTCCAGATACCGGGGCTGCTGCTGCAAACCGAGGACGCGCTGTGCCGCGCCACCTATGAGCTGCTGGAGGACAAGGCGGCGGACGGCGTGCGCTACTGCGAGATCCGGTGGGCGCCGCTGCTGCACACCCGCCGTGGACTTTCTGTGCGCCGGGTTGTGGAGGCGGTGCTGGCGGGCAGGCAAAAAGCTGCCCGCCTTTTGGGCGTGCACTCCCGGCTTATTGTGGTGGGGATGCGCGGCATGGCGCCGCGGGATAACCTGGATATGCTGGAGGAGGTGCGCGCCTACCGCCGCCGGGGAATTGCCGCGGCGGATCTGGCGGGGGTGGAGGAGGATCACCCCGATCCCCTGGATCAGCTGGCTTATTTTCACAGAGCCCGGGAGTTGGGGCTTGGCGTGACCTTTCACTGCGGCGAAACGGCCCAAAGCATCCGCTATCTGGAAAAGGCGGTGGAGCGGATACGCCCCCGCCGGGTGGCCCACGGCGCGGTGGCGGCCGCGGACGCCGCGCTGTGCGCCCTGCTGCGGAAGCGGCGGGTGACGCTGGACCTGTGCCCCACCAGCAATATACAAGCGGGGCTGTACCCCGATTACCCCTCCTTTCCCCTGGAGCGGCTGTACAGGTCAGGGGTGCCGGTGAGCATCAGCACCGACGATCCGGTGCTCAGCGACGTCACACTTACCGGGGAATATAGCGCCGTGCTTTCCGCCGGCGGACTAAAGCCGGATCAGCTGTGGAGCTGTAACCTGCACGCGCTGCGGGCCGGCTTTATGGGGTATTACGAAAAGCAGGCTTTGCTGCGGGAGTTTCAGCGGTGGCGGAGTCAAAACCCACCTCAAAACCCCGTGGAATAAAGGGAAGCGCGGATTATGAAAAAATTTTGAGCGGCAAACAGCTTTGAAATCAGTATTGGAAAAAACTGAATTTTTTATTAAGAAAAGAAAACTAAAAAATACACTGATATAAAATTATGCAAAAAGACAATATTAATTGTTGGTGTTCGGTGGTATAATAAGGGACAGGAAGGAGTGATACTGTGAAGCATCCCGTGGCCCGCCTGCTGGCCCCTCCCGTAAAAAGCAGGCGCAACATGAGTATCTCTCTGGAGGAAGGCCAGATGGCAATGGTGGAAAAGCTCTCTGTGTTCCTGTCCCAAAAGGCAAACCGCACCATCTCCAAGAACCATGTGGTGGAGGAGGCTGTGCGCACATTTTCCGAGGAGTCCGCCGATTATATCTGTCAGGAATACGATTTTGACATCCGCTCCGCCACAATGGCCGACCTCCAGGAGTACCGCAGCACCTGTGTGAAGGTGCTGGATTTCGACACCGTTATTGTCCCCGCCAAGGACAACGACGCGTACCGCAAGGCTCTGCTGCACACCCGCGCCTGGGGAAACGTGCGCATTGACCGGAACAAGCTGGATAAAATCAAATATGTCGCCATCTATGTGGGCGCGCCCACCTCGGGCATACAATATTACGCAAAGCTGAAGCGCTATTATCCCGCCCTGAACGAGCCGGAGAAATATGTTCTGGAGTTTGACGGGGAAGCGGTACAGCTTGCCTATAAGGTCGTCTTGGGAGACCTGCACCCCAGCAGCATGCGCAGCTGCCGCTACACCACCCTGGAGCTGCTGCTGCAAGCCCAACTGGTGGAGGAGTTGTTTTAAAAGCTTAACCACTAACAGCACGCCCCGGCCGGAAAGCCGGGGCGTGCTGTTAGCTTGCATTGCTTTGACAAGTCATTATACTAATCTTCCATCAAATCGTCGAAAGCTTTACGGGTCTTATTGCGCCATACTGCGTTGTCGTCCTTGCCGGGCGTTAGCCCGCCTGCGTCCTCCGCCTTGTCTGGCACAATAATCCCTCGCAAATCTTTTCGACCCTTTAACGGAAGATTAGTATTACTCGTTGTCCTTCTTCCGCCTGGCTTTGATTTTTTTGGTTCCGGCAATGCCCAGCACCGCGCATATCAGCCCGGCAAATGCGAGGTTAAGATGTGCATTGTCACCGGTACCGGGGCCGTTGGGCAAGGGGACATCCCCCTTGGGTATTGTCGTCAGAGGAACCTCCTCCTTGATAATAACGGGAGTATCCCAGCCTCCTGTAGGCAGGCCGGGGGTATTGGTTTCACCGCCGGAACCGCCAGAACCACCGGAGTTGCCAGAACCACCGGAGCCGCCACCACCACCGGAGCCGCCACCACCGCCGGAGCCGCCACCACCGCCGCCACCGCCGGGGCCGGAACCGTTATCCGGGACTGCAAACACCGATAATGTCTCCGCGTAAATGTCTTCCATAGTCCCCACGGCGTTGGGGCTGGCATTAAAGCCAAAGCCAAAGCTGTTGTCGGCGATGGCGTTTTGAAGGGGCACGTCACCCAGCCCTACGTCATAGGACACCTGCAGTGTCTTGGTTTGCGGCAAAGGGTCGGTGAAGGTGATGCGGAATGCGGTGGCATCCGCCGGTGGAATGTTCGCATCCCACGTTACGTTGGCGGAAGCAGCGCCCAGATTGTAATCCCCAAGGCCAAAGGCTGTGTAAGGAAACGCCGTGGTGTAGTCCACGGTATAAGCAATACTGCCGCCGCCTGCTAACCTTGCCGTGGGAGCGCCTGTAAGCCGTATATTCATAGTGCTTTGGCGAGCGACCGGATTAATATTTCTGACGTCGCCTACAGAGGGCAGACGGTTGATGAGGACCAAATTATCGTAATCGATGCTTCCGCTGCCGTTCTCTACTGTCAGAGTGTAGGTTAACCCGCTGACTGTGCGGGCAACCGCCAAGGTATTCGGGGAGGATTCGGCGTTGTGCGTGTCGTTGTCCATTACCGTAATAGAGGATTTGAACCCGAATACATCGTACACACCAATGGATCCGGTGCTCCAAACGACCGGTCTAAGCTTGTCAAAATCCGCGAAATCGGGCATATCGCCTTGGGAAAGCCCGGTGAGCGCGGCAAGGCTGGTATTATATAGCAGGTTGGATTGCAACCACGTATAAAAGACCTCATGGGTCGCCATATAGGCCGTAGCTTGCAAGTCACCGTAGGAGCAAGCCCTGGTGTCGGCTTTGATGTTGAAGCTCACCGTATTGCCAATACCCAAATCCTCCAGCAGAATCACCAAATATTGCAGGCTGCCCGTCGTCGTGGTAATATAGCTTTTAATAATGCCTGCATAGCTTTCTTCAAACTCCATAAACTTCATCCCATAGGGAAGCTCTACAACAACAAGGGGAGTTTTCATTTGGCTGAATGTGTTTGCTCCGGTGCCAAACTGTGCGGTAATATTCCAGCCCACATAGTCGTCTGGGGTAAACGTGTCTGCGGCGGAAATTACCTCATAGGTGGCAACACCACCATTTTGTACAATTTTCCGGGGAGAAATGGCAACGCCGGGAATTACCTGGAGGTTCTGATACTGCACCGTGGCGCCGGCAGCCGGCTGGTATCGAGAACCGGTTGCACTATCGTCATCCCAATTCGCGGTGTCAACGGCGGAAGTAATCGGGTTGGTTGTGGTCGTCCGTACGGTCTGGCGGCTGTTATAAAAGGCCGCCATGAAACTGTCGGAGTAGGAATGGCCGTTTTCTATTGCCGCCTGCAAGTCTACATCGATTACAGTCTGGAACGTAATATACAAATACGTAGTACCGTTCGGACCGGGATCAACCGTAATCATGCCATTGATATCGGCGTTGGTCAAACCGGAGAAGTGTACGATCCGATGGTTGCCTGCTTTATAATTGGAGTTGGCGGTGATGGAACTTAATGAACCGGTGGCATCGGTATTCATACCCATTTTTGCCGTACCGGCGAGATATTCCTCATAAATTGGCAACCGGGCAACCACACGGTCGATTTCCAGCGCCGTAGCCGCGCTGTAGTTGTAAATACGGAAGGAATAGGTGCGGCCGGGAGTGACGGCAGCATTGTTGGGGTAGATAATAACGGGAGACACCGCCTGCGACACTCCGGCGAATACCACCCCTGTGGTAAATTTGCGCGCATATAAAGTGCCGTCTAGGTAAATATAAGACTGCGAACTGGCAGCGGCATCATAATTGGAAGTAGCATCATTGCCTTTTTCGCTTGATGTAGCGTAGGCGCTGGAAGCTTCTTTGAGGAATACATAGCTGCGGTAATCCAACGAGCCATAATTTACAGTGCCGGCCACGTTTTGTGGATCGACCCAATCTATCATCTCGTACGCAAAGGTCAGCACCGCGTATTCCCCGCCGGCCAGCTCAATGCCTGCGCCGGGGGTATCGACATCGGATACGTCAAAGCGCAAAGCCGTATACCTTGCATTTTCAAAAACCGTTGAACGGTTTTCAATATCATATATATTGTAAGACGTTTGACTGCCGTCATTCTTGCATACTGTAACAGTCGCCTGGAAGCTTCCCTGTTCGAATACTCCTGGATGGGTGTATTCATCCAGCCTTGTCATAAAGGTCATCAAATGGACAGGGGTGGCGTCGCTCTTTGTGTTTGTCAGCGTAGCGGTGATTCGGACAGTCTCTCCCACCTCCCGGGCATTGGCAGATGCGTGAGGGACAAAGGCGCCCGAAATGTTTTCTATCTGAATAGTCTGTTCAAAGGTTAAAACGGGTGGTTCCCCTGCGGAAATGGTGCTGGTGTTGCTGCCCCCGCCCAAGGACACCCCTGTGGGGGTGGATCCGCCGCTGCCGCCGCCACTCCCGCCGCCGCTGCCCGGGTAGGCATACGCATCAAAGCTGTTTTTGATGTCGTCTCCGGGGCTGGCGGTGGCTTTCACCTTCATAAGGTAGGAGATGGTGACCTGCTCCCCCGCGCTTAGATCACCGGTCATTTTAATGAGAAGGCGCTGCGGATTGACAGGATCCACATCTGCCGAAGCCAAGACGACATTGGCCGTGGTTGCGGGCTCAATCTTGACGTTGTAAGAACCCGTATATCCTTCGGAGACCATGACCGGCGTCAGATATGGTTCCAAATCATCGTCAAAGAAATCTTCTACCTCCGGGTTCGTCAAAACCGGGGAGGCGCTATGGTTGTAGAAAGTGATGGTGTACTCAAGAATATCGCCGGGCATAATGACTGTAGCGCCGCTTCTGAGATTTCTTACCGTTTTGTTGCCGTCCGGCTTTGTGGTGTTGTCGGTAGAATACGTAACGGACGCCTGATCGGACGCGGTACGGGATACGGTACCGTAAGTATACGCCAAAGAAGCTGTGTTGGTGACAGTGTTGCCGTCAGTCCCAATATCGGTAGGGTTAAAATTATTTACGGTAAAGGCAATGGTGGGTGCGTCGACAGGCGCAAACCCTGCGGGTACCGCGCCAAACTCAAATGCAATGGCTCTAATTTTTTTCGCTTCATCTCCAATTCCCGAAAAACCGGGCAGCGTAATGGTCTGGCCGGGTGCAAAAGGCCCTTGGTATACAGTTACTAAAGTACCGTTGTCCATCTCCACAATGATTTCGCAGGTGGCGGGAAGCGTGCTGCTGTCGGTGGCTGTGTATGTACCGGTATAAATTTGAAAGGGGAACATTTGCCGGTTATCAAACGTATCGGTGATCGTATAGGAAGCCATTGCCTGGGCCTGGGAATTCCCAAAGCCGGAAAGCTGGTACACGATAGATTCACCGGCATATACAGAAGCGTTGTGGCTGGTATCACCATTGATGCTTACAACGGATTTGTTAATCTGCTCAAGCACATCGCTGCCGGTGCTGACGCCCTTTCGGTAGGTGACGGAGTAAACGCGGTCAAAGCCGGCGGTTAGCGCCTGGACATAATTGGCGTCCACAGTATTGTTTGCCACCGCAACAGCCGCGTGGGCCGTTCCTGTAAGGTCTGCGCGCAATGCGGAAAACGCGTTGCTAATTGTCAGACTACTTCCCTCGGCAACTCCCGACACCACAGTATCCGCAATAAACGCGTTTTTGATGGTGACGGTGGGCGCAAAGGGGGACGCCAGGTCGCCGCTTTGGGGGCTGCTGTTTTGGGATGTAAAGGTGACTGTAAATTTTTTTATGTAACCGTTGCTGTCTTTCTCCACATCGGTTAATACGCCGCCATGGGAAGGGAAAATATCGCTTTCCGGCACACGAATCCCGTCGGCGTAATTAACGGTGATGGTATCGGTGATAACGACTTTATCGGTATACGCCAGGCCGGTTGTGACGGCGGTATTGTTGTTGGTAACAGAATATCCGTAGACAACATCGCCGATAGTCACCGCGTTTTCGGCTAAGATAATGTCCGCGGACGCGGGACTGATTACGGGCCGGTCAATACTACTCCACCCGAATTTATCGGTGGTGGGCTGGAAAGTCAGCGTTCTGGATTGTACGCTTACCTGGCCGTCACAGAACAGCTTAATGTCGATATCAAATGGTTCGCTGTCAGGCGTAATGCCATTTTGAGTGGAAAATTCTATCGTACAGGTTGTACCGGTGCCGCCTTGCAGGGAGTTCGGGGTAATGGTCATAACGGTTTCGCCGTTCACCACGTTTGTCACAACGTCAAAGGAAGAATTTGCTTTGTTGCGTATGTTTATTAAACCGGTTGGAAATGTAACCACCAGCCGGATATCCTCCGGCTGTACGCCCGATACATACTCTGTATAAATGGTGGTGAGGAAAAGGGAATGCGTTGCACCGCTTTGATTATTATTGGTTGTGCCGGAAAAGCTGGCTTTCAGTTGAAATTCCTTTTCAAAGTCTGCCATATTAATAGAGAGGTTTCGCGTGGCCACAGGGACCGAAAAGGCTTCCAGGGATACGCTCCCTTCCTGGGAGGGCTCCTCTCCACCGGCTTCTTCCTCAGAGCCGGTCTCTTCACTGGAGTCCTTACCGGCACCCTCGCCGGAGTCTTCGTCAGAACCCTCGCCGGAGTCTTCTTCGGAGTCCTCGCCGGTACTGCCGCCGGAAATTTCGGAGTCGCTTAAAATGACCTCAGAAGCAGAAGCCGTGCCGCTGCTGTCCTGGGATTCCCTGTCGTCGGCAAAAGCGGTGAGAGAAACCGAAGTGAACAACAGTGTCAGTGCTAAAAGTACGCCGATGACCTTGTTAAGCTTCATGTGTACACTCCCCCGATTTATGATTTATACTGAACACTGATTAAAAAGTTATGTTGCTTTTTAGTCAGTGTTTAGTATTATGTTTCTCAATTTAATAGGATATTGTGGAGCAGTATAACTCCAATAACAAGTATTCTGGAAAGAGAAAATTGTAACATAATACATTCATCGTAATGGAGTTTATTAACTTCGATGTAAAATTCGAAACAAAAAGAGTTTTTTAAATAATTATGCCGTATCTTTTTGATCTTCTTTTTGCTGTTGCTTTACGCTTTCTGTTTGCCGACAAAACAGTAGAGTATTTATAGTGTTTAATACATAGGCTTGGTCTTTCGGACACAAGTGGGCCGCCAGATTACCTATTTCCATAGCTGTTTTTATAACCTCAGATTGTACAGCATTCATGTCGTTCTCCTCTCGAATTGTTTATTTGAGAACATATTTTAAGAAAATTTGCTTTCCCAAGTACATTTTAACACACTGCCGTGACCGCGTCAATACATATTTTAAATAATTTTTGCTCGTAAGGATATATTTTGTATTGACACAAACGTCTCCGGCTGATAATATTAAAGAAACGGAGGTGCAGCCAATATGAATATAGCCGATAAACTTAAATTGATACGCAAGGTTAATAATTTAACGCAAGCCGAATTTGCAAAGTCGATAGGTGTCTCTCGCGGGAATCTTGCCAATATAGAACTCGGGAAAGTCGAACCAACTCAAGTATTTATTAATTGTGTTGCGCTGATGTACAATGTTGATAAAAACTGGCTTACAGATGACAACAATAATGACTTGAGTATTTTAAATGGCTCGACAAATATGCTCGCGCTTATAATGGACAAATATGAGCAGTTGGATGATGATTATAAGAAATTCGTGGAAAACCAAATAAACCAACTGTTGAAAATTCAAGGTAAATCCGATGGCGGGCAGTAACCCCTTATATCCGTATAAAGAACAGAAAAAACCCCTTGCAGGCATTACACTTGCAAGGGGTTTTCTTCTTTGACAATAATAATACAATCTTCCATCAAATCTTTTCCACCATTTAACGGAATATTAGTATAAATACCCGCTAATTCAAAACGCTCACAACGTCGTAATCCACAACAGTGGTTTTCTTGCCGTCATAGAAATACAGGTCCCCCTTGCCGTTGCGGTAATCCCGCAACAGGTAAATGGCGTTGTCGGCTTTGTAATAGAAGGAGTGCACGTCGCTGTCGATGAGCTGCTTTTCATTTAGATAAAAATACAAATCACCGATGGACCGTTCGGTGTTGTATTCCTCGGTGTAGTAGATATAGGGGCTGTCGGCGGCGATGAAGCCGGCGCCCGCCAGGTAGGAGGCGTCGTAGCTCACCAGCTGACTGCCGCCCTTGTTGACGGTGTAGAGGTCAAAGGTGTCGTCCTTCAAGTCCTTGCCGTAGAGGTAGGCGCCCTGGTGGTTGTCCAGGTCGTCGAGGATGCCCACATTGTCGTCCACCTTTTCCGCTTCGCCCAGCTGCCCCTTGCTGATGGGGACGTAATACAGGTCTCCGCCCGCCAGTGTGTCGCCCACCTGCCGGGACTCCAGGTAGTACAGGCCGTCGCCCTGGGAGGAGACAAAGTACCGGGACAGCTGCTTTCCGCTTCCCACCCCGGCGACCCTCTGGGGGCTGCCGTCCAGATAGGTCAGATACAGTTCACTGGTGAGCTGCTTGGCCACTGTATTTGATAAATTATCGGTGGGATTCCCGGCGTATTCGGAGAGTTTGATCTTGCTGATTTTACTCAAATCGCTCTTGACATACAACGCGAAGTTTTCCTCAAGGTCTGCGGTAATGCCGACGTAGCCGCCGGAATCCAAAACGACGTCGCTGTCCAGCTTGATTTTTTCACCGCCGCGGAACAGATAGATATCGCCGGTGACGACAAACAAACCGCTTTCAATTTCGTGTTTCAAATCCTCGCGGAGCGCATCCCTGGTGCGTTTGCCCTCCACGTTTTCAAAATATTTTTCGTAGTCCTCGGCGGCTTGTTCATACTCCGCCTCCAGGGCGTCATAGTTTTCCTCCAGGAAAGCTCCCACCTCGTCGCTCACGCCGTAGTAGCTGTCGTCCTGCAGCTCGCTTAATTCATTCAACAGCGGATAATCCGAGATTTCGGGCTCCCTTACCAGGGCGTCGGCGTCGGCCAGGTCGTCGTCTATCAGATGGTCGTAATCCAGTGCGCCGCCCTGGAACACGCTGTACACCAAATCGCAGCTTTCGGCATCGCTGGAGTACAGGATATGGATACCCTTCACCAAGGCTTCGCTGGATTCATCCGCCAGGGTATAGCGGTACACGTCAAAGCTGCGCCGGGAGGAATTGAGCATGTATCCGTCGTCATCCTCACTTGTGGCCTCCTCGCTGCCGTGCTTCGTGTAGACGATATGCGCAAAGCCCTCGGAGACGTCCTGGAGCATGTATATTTCCGTGCCCACCTTCCATTTGTCGCTGGAATTCCGGTCGATGGAGTGGATGTAAAAATCGGTCTTCAGGCCGTAGTCGTCGCTTAGGCTCTTGTTGTACAGCACCTTGCCGTCCTCGATTTGGTAGATGGAATACACGTCGCTGTCCAGCTTCCAGCTCTCGGCAAAATTGCTGGCGTACAGCTCGTCGTCGCTGTTGCAGTACAGAATGTACTTGCCGTCGTCGCTAAACACAAAGCCGGGCCGTACGTCCGAGGCGATTTTCCAGCCGCGGTCGCGGTTGCCTTGCTTTGAGCGGCTTTGTAAATCCCGTACATACAAATCCCCATACCCGTTGTACCACTCGGTGGAGGAGTACCCGGCCAGATAGCCGAGATAACGGCCGTCCTCGCTGCGCCCGGTGAGCATGCTGCCGATCCATTGGGATTCGCCGGGCAGCGCAAAGGAGGAGGATACCTCCTCGGGGGAATCCATATCCGGGGAGACAAATTTGAGAATGTCGTCCACCTGTACATACACGAGAGTGGAGTCCACTTTGCCGCCGGTGAGCATGGGAACTATCTTCCAGGCCACCAGCCCGATAGCCGCCGCTAGCAGCACCACCGCGGCGATGATGATGACGAGGGCCAGGTTTTTTTTGCCTTTAACAGGGGCGGGAGGTGGGGGAGCGGCGGCAAATTCGGTGGGCGCGTTGTTTTCAGTCAGGTCATATGTAACGCCTGTGACATCCGCGGGCGAGTCTGTTTGGGAATTCATATCCAGTTTGCTGCCGCATACCGTACAAAATATCGTGCCGAGCGGCAGTTGTGCTCCACATTCCCTGCAAATTTTCATAATCTTCTCCTTTTTTCATAGTAATAGTAAGAACCTGTGAATACAGGTTCTAAATCAAACCTCTTCGACAAACCGTATCCCCTTGAGGCTTTCCATGGACTGAATGGCCTGCAGGTGCCCCATTTTTCTGGGCAGACGCACTGTGATCAGAGCGGCCATGCTGGTGCCGTTGGAGATGCGCGGCTTCACAAGCTCAAGGGAGGAAAGCTTCATATTGTTGTTGTTGACATAGTCTATGAGGTTGCTAAGATGTTCCGTCTGTTCAAACTCCACAAACAAATCCAGCACGCGGGAGCGGGAGAGCATTTTGTTGTCCAGGCGGTGAAAGATAATGAGGATGAAGAAGATAAAAATTCCGGCGATGACCGCGCCCTCATAAAAGCCGACGCCCACCGCAAGGCCCATGCAGGCGCTGGCCCACAGCCCCGCGGCAGTGGTGAGGCCGATGACCTGATAATGCCCGGTGACGATAATGGTCCCGGCGCCTAAAAAGCCGATGCCGCTGATGACCTGGGCGCCCAGGCGCGCCGGATCGGCCAGGTTGTACAGGTCGGAGATATACTGGTTGGTTATCATCACCAGGGCCGCGCCCAGGCACACCAGCATATAGGTGCGAAAGCCTGCGGGCCGCCGCTTGCGGCCCCGGTCAATGCCGATGATGCCCCCGAAGAGCACCGCCAGACTCAGGCGGACAAAAATACTCAATATATTCACTTCGCGCAGAATTTCCGGCACTGTAAACATGGCTTAACCCCTTGCGCCGCATAGCGGCGCGTTAAATTGTGAATACTCGTATAGTATATCATATGAACCGCTTAAAATGCTATTCCACAGGAACATATTTCGTCAAAAAATGGAAAGAGGTGAGCTTTATAAATTTTATTGATATTAATTAATAAAATACTGCATGCAATTATATATAATCGCTAAAAATAATATATAATGTTTTATTTATTTTGCTACAACAGAATAAATTATTTAAATATAATTGAAAAACTAAATAAATATTATTGACAAATAAAGATTATTCAATTATAATTAGCACATTATATTAATGGAGGGATTACAAATGGCGAGAATTGAATTTAAAAACCATCCCTATACTGAAGGCGGTGTGAAAGATAAACCGATTCTTATTACGCGAGAAAATGTTGGCTATTTCACTTACCCGGATTTTGATATAGCTCATAGTGATCTAAATACATTACTGGTGAGTACGGAGAACATATTTGCAGCATATTTTGAACTGCCTCCGGGTACGCAATATGGCCCGCCGGATTATCACCCAAATGATGAGGTTTATCTTATTCTGGAAGGTGA
>Ga0153939_1000140_pt1 | contig 24988 bp, 26 predicted proteins | sample TSNJ023MetaG_FD_104734 | JGI IMG/M metagenome (GOLD analysis project Ga0153939, IMG submission 104734) | Attine ant fungus gardens microbial communities from New Jersey, USA - TSNJ023 MetaG | ecosystem: Host-associated > Fungi > Mycelium > Unclassified | place: USA: New Jersey, Brendan T. Byrne... | reverse complement strand
TATCCCTCTACCCTCACATCCTCCACAATCTACATAGGTCACCACTACCTCCTCTGTAATCTATCCTCTATCAAGTAGGAGAGCATCTTCTAGGGGCATGCTTCACTCATCACAATACTCCTGTACCTTTTCCCATATGGGACATACTGACCTTCTCTCTTGCTGTGCCTTTTGTAGACTGGCCACACATGCTGCCTTCTCCTTTCTTTCCCTCCTTCTTTCTACTTCTATGTTTGGACACTTCTATTTGTGGTGCCCAACTCCCCAGCATCTGAAGCACTTTACTCCTTTCTCTTTTCTCTCCTGCTATCTTACCTCTACTTCACCTCTTACTCCACATTGCATCACTCAACTTGCCAATACTTTAAACTTGTTCTTGAGGATCAGTTTCCCCTCCTCTTCTCCAATATTGTTCCTGCAGTTATAGACCAGGTATTATCAATAGACAGTGAATGTCCTTAGTGATCACCCTAGGTGGATGTTCAAGAAAAACTCAATAGAGTTCTTCATTGGATTGGACTCCTATTTATACTACTGTTACAGTGGCTGTACTATTAGTCTATAATCACATGTTCTTCCAGAATGTTCTGTGATCACTTGACCTTGTCATGTGATCTTAGTTCCCACACTATTTATATCTCAACCCCATTGTATGTCTTGAGGTTTTGGATCAAGTATTCAAATGCATGGGAAACTATTCCCTTTTTGGGGCTCTTATAACACCAGGTGCCTGAACTTTCTACAACTGAAACACTTTCTCTTCTCTTTCTTCCAATTCTGCCCTTAGTTTGGCAAGGGTCTACTGTTGATTGAGCATGTTGCTCATAAGTTGGTTATATTGTTCAAGAGACATAGTGTTGTGTCCCTTAAAGTGGAATAGGATTTTTGAATCTTGCTAATTACAACTACATCTGTTGGGGTACAAGATCTTCATCCAACCAGACTCCTACTGCCTTACTGACTACTGCCCTAGTACTAGAGTTACACTATCACCTCTAAGAAGAGGATCCCTACTCTAAGCAGCTTTTTAAGGATACACTGCTATTCCTCTGCATGTATAGATCACAATGGACCTCCAGTACAAGATTGATAAAGTAGAAGTGTACAAGTAATCTACTAAGCATCATCCAATTGCTAGGTCAGGTCTTGAACACAATACTTGGGTTTGGTACCTAGTCTCCACCAGCAGTCTCTAACTGACTACCAAGTCCCCTTTACAGCTAGGGCCCACTATCCAAGAGGATCAGTAATTGAGCTGATCATCAATTGAGGATGATAAGAAAGTAAAGTTTAGGCAGGTTTGAAGTAAACAGTGCCTAGAGTATGGAATTGAGTTCTTCTGTCAGTGACTGACTCAAGAACCTTGAGTTAGGGGTTAACTCAAGGTAATGCTTCAGGGTTAGAAGAGAACTTGATAGAGTTCTTACTTAATTGCAGTTTACTATATATACAAGTACAGTGTTTATTCTTGTTTAAACTACAAGCTGTCCATTGGCTACTGGTTCAACTCCAGTCTATATCCATTCTATTTATAGATCATTGTCATAGTCAAGGCGACTTATGACAAGTAGTTTCAAGACAAGTAGTTTTAAGACATCTCAGTCTAAGTCCTTATAAGGACAGGCTTGGGCTAGGTATCCTGCTTGCTTACAGTACAAGCACAATCCCATGATCATGTGGCACTGCTGCTCAGATAGAGTTAGATGACCATTGGAGCCCAAAATATTACTTGATGGTATTGGGGTGTTTTTGAGATGGGACAATAAGGGGGTAAAAGTGATTGGTAGTCTTGATCTGTCCCTAAATAGTCTGTTGGAGCTTGTTAATCCCTCTGAAAGGGCCAGGACCCTTTCCAGGTCTGGTCTTGGAGCCCTTGGTGTGTAATTTTGTAAGGTACAGACTATTCATAACTTATTCTTTTCTTCTTAATAACACTTCCAGAAGCTGTTGTCAATTCTTAGCACAGCCCTCTTCAGGCCTTTGAAGGACAACAAATCTTCATGACTGAACCTCAGTTCATTCCTAATACAGTTGGGGAGTGCATCCTTGACCACCTTCCTCAAGGAACAGTTGTTCTAGCAAATACAGTTCTAAAATTTTGCAAATTGGATGAAATAGTTAACAGCCTTTCCATTGTTAGGGAAAGGGATCACCATGATGGTATCCTCATTGTTGTCCTCTGGAGAATAGAAACCAAAGACATTGGAGGGCTTTTGGATAAAGGCTGACCAATCTTCAAGGAAGTCAAAGTTTTGATAGAGGTCTGGCTTATTGATGAAAGGTTCAAAGTAGTCCAGCACAACCCCTCTAAGGTAGGAGATAGCAAAAAATATTTTATCAGTATCTTCACTGAATTCCCCTTCACAAGCATGAAAATATATCTGGCATTGAAAAATGAATGCATGCAATTCATCAGGGCTGCCCCTACTAAAAGGGTCTGGTTCCTTCACACTGCAATACCTCTTTTTCTGGGGAGGGTTTGCTTGCCTGGCAAGTGCTAACAGTAGTGCCTGAAGGTTGATGTCCTGGGTATTGGAGGGGGGGTGCTTGGGTGGGAGTTGGGGGAGAATCTCAGTTTTCTTCCTCCATGTTGGCTGGAAGGTTGATGTCTTCTGTTGGTGGGTCCCTCTCTACCTCCTCATTGGGCTCCTGGGAGGAGAGCCTCTGGTTTCGGGCATGAGTAGCAGGAAAGGGGCGCTCGACTGGTGTCATGGTAGATTCTCTGGAAGGGGCCATGCAGAGTCCATCTCGTCGAACTCGACGCTCTAGGCGAGGGTCTGGGACAGGTGTACTGGACATCGATGGTAGGTCTTGAGAACTGAGCACAGGGGGATGAGCTTCGTTATATGCCAATGACTTGTTTCCTCCCCAACAAACATCTTATTGACCCGGGGGCAAAAGCGTGGGAACCCAGGAGATAGTTACCATCCATGACCAAGAACGACGCTGTACGACAGTACTCTCTTCAGCAGAGCCTATGATCTCCAGTCCCAGCCTATGCCCAACCCTCTCACCCCTCTCGCGTAAGTATAGACAACCACACAAATATTTCCTTCCAGAATACTGAGCATGGTGACCGCAATTCCCAGACAGCGTAACATGCTCTCCGGTTATCAGGCCCATCTCCCTATTGCAGGTGATCCGGAAAGCACAGACCTCTCCAATGTCTCTAAAGTCAACCGCAAGAAGAGATTAGTTTGTCCGGACCACGAGAAAATTGACCCTGGCCATCGTCAGTGGTTCTATCGTAGTCATGCCACTCAACTCGGACACGAGGGGAATGCTTGAGTTGGTGTGATGCTGTCAGGCGCGTTTGCGGAAAGTTTCACTCAGGTTCATTTTTCTATGCGTACTGCAATGCAAGACTTCCTACAGTAGGACACCCTCTAACGGGAACAGTCACTCCTTGGCCATGAGAAGGATGTTGCACTCTCACCGGTACCCATCACTCAGCATCCTTTGCCAGACAGAAAGCGAGGTTGTTGGGAGTACCCCGGACCCAGTTGCCTGTGGATGGTCTACTGCTACATCATCACGATCTGGGATCTGGGCTCCGACTTTTCTCAGGCGTCAATGTGGTGGATTATGATGCCGTTATTATCTATCACCTCACCTTGTCTCATTTTATGTTCTCGCAGTCCAGAGCAGCAACGTGCATGGCAAGAGAAGATGGGCCTTATCCTCACCCTGATGGCAGGTGTCGGTTTCACTGAGGCTGTGTATGGGACACTCGCAACAAGGTTTCGTGGTGCCCCCAGCTCGTGCTGCAGTGTTTTGAGTATGCCCATTGTCATTCGCAGCTATAGTTATGACTTGACCAACTTTAGCCCCCCTGCCTCAATGGGATTTGATGGTAATACCAATCCCATTACGACGGTTAGAATCCTGCTGGAAACAGTACCTCTTCCATAAGGTCAACCAGCATTGCCTTGGCGTTGTCACCAGAGCCTCCGGTTCAACTATTACTGGCGCAAACAATTTTTATTGGTATATGTCCTTCAATATACATAACCGTATAGCAAGGAGTGGCGCCAACTCGACCGGTTATGAACTCAAGGCCAACTGGCACATCTCAGCAAAGGCTTATTCACTATTAGTTAGATGATGAGACCGTCTGGCCAGGTTTACTATATCTGGGATGGTGTCAAGGATACTGATCAAAATTGGCAATCTTCGAGTTGTATGTATTCGTGCTTGATTTCATATTGCTCAGCCCAATGCTCCCTTGCTAGTTCTGTTCTGTTCTCTATTTTGACCTTTTACAATGGATAGGTCAACTATCCGTCTCTGTTCAAAGAAATGGTTCTTGCGCCTGGGACCTATAGTACTGAGGAACTGACGATGTTAACCATGGATGAACGTAATGTTGGTCATTGCTTGCAGAATCTCGTCATGATGAGTTTTATCGATACGAACACACTTGGCTGCATTGCTTCCCAAGTCGTTCTCCATCTCTCTCTCATCTTATTGGTCTTGTTGTCATTCGTTTCGTCATGGCCGTCATGCTCCAATGGTTTTTTTCGTGGAGATTGGGAAAATTTCCTGCGAGAGACCTACGAATAGAATATGCAACGTCCCACCAAAATCGAAAACTGCTTGAGTAATATATACCGCCCCACTCCGAGCCAATACCGTCCCAACGTTGACCTGCGAAAAAATGGAAAATCATAAGTCACTCTTTCCTGTTACTTCCAGGTTCACACCTTCAAAAGATCGAATGGACGACCAACCACAGCATATGGCATAAGTTAGATTCCTTGTCTAACGCCAATTGGAAGCACTCAATCATGTATGTGTCTTCACACCTTCAGACTTGCCCAGCTACAAGTTTCAAGAAGCACAGTGTCCTTACCTGATAGTGCTTTTGCTGATAATTTCTTCTCCTTCTCTCTCATCAATGTCGTTCCCTCAGTCTCCTTCAGAATATGAGCTCTTCAATTTCCCCCTCGCTCACGCAATATGTTTGGTCATTGTTTAATGCAAATCGTTGAGGGTCTTCGCACCGCTCTTATATCTTCGATAACGACAGATAGCCACAAGCTGATTCTAGTCATTGCTGATGGTATGGTTAAGGGCACCGGAAATACATTAACAACTCCTGAAATCTGTTTGGTCCATGATGACTTTGTTGTTGCCTCTCAAGGCATTGGACTTCAGTCTTACGTCGCCATCGTGGATGGTCAAAAGCATCATAACATGGCTAAAGTTTACTCCAGATTTACGATTATGATGACGCTACCGTCGAATTCTCGGAGTAGCAACGCGTGCCCATCGTCCTTGTCGCTAGATGTGGCAACCCTCTTGAAGCTGACGATGCGAAACTAGGCAATCGTGACAAGCGCAACAACCAAATTGAGCTGATGGCATTGTTGCAGAAGGTGATGTTCGATGACAGGATAACGACTTTCAAGTACGAATTTTTCAACTCGATTTGGATGGTAACTGGCGTTAGTCCAGATCGATACAAGTTGGTTTTATGTTTATGTGTGGATGCTGTTACCAAGGTTTCCCAGATTCCTCATTGAGGATGGACGGCTGTATGGTGCTTGACGAGCAAATTATTGGTCTTTGCGGCGGAACTAGAATTGCGAACATAGCGGAGACCTTTGTGGCAATTATTTTCACGACTAAAGCTTTCGAGTCCACGTTTGATGGTGTTGCTTGCTTTCAGTATGTATTATATCAAAGGGCAATGTTAGTATTGACATTGTGGAGCGCTACTCTGAGAACGTTGTCAGTACCCTTCACAAGAAAAATTGTCTCGGTGAAGATTGATATCTCACTACTCTCATGCTGAAGACACTCCTCAAGTGTAGGAACGTGTTTTTCCCTCAAGCTGTTTGTAAAATCATCGTTCACGATACCTTGCGCGCTCTTCTTTCTCAGTGGCGTTGTTGGATTGAACCATTTACAGCCTCACAGAACCTGTGTTGGTTCGAGACTTATGTGGTACTTCCTGCTCTTATTACTCTGGTGCGCGGCTAACATAGAGTAGCACAGGTTTACTAGGGACACAAAACCTTGGGTTCGCGCTCATGGCGATGTTGTTTGCAGTATGTGCCTCGCAATGTCTCAAAAGAAATGTACAGGTTGAGTCTGCGCCCTCCTCGTCTCAGCCCATGTTTTTCTCGTTTACCACCGACAATAAACTCATTTTGGGCATGACGCATATGAGAAAGCGAAGTTAATAACGCTGTACAGTATCGTGATAATGTCCCTCTCGCAGTCTTCAGCCTCATCATAACGATGTTGAGAGCATGTCGATCATCACAGAGGTAGAGAGGCTGGATGTTGGAGAGATGTTTTGCAGAGGGGCAGCTTTCGTGACTCCTTTGGCATGTAGATCATTTGGGTACATAGCAACGCATTTTGGAAATTGAAGTGGAGATGACTTAGACCTAGATAGGAACTCTGCAGCCACTGCTGGTGTCAATGTATGCCAAGAACAGACTTGAAGCAGATTTTCCGCTGGCGACTTTGGAATAGGCTACGGAAAAATGTATGAGAATAAATCAAATCTATCTCTATATCTACTGACCGAAGTCGACGTTTGAGCTTGCTCATGTTTAACGATTTTTTTCATGCCTTGATCGATCCTATAAATGGTTTTTCTACCCATGACTGTTGCTCCACAAAGACTACGATGTATGAGACGCAATATCCATGATCCATGAGCTGTTGATGGTGTAGATTTCCATTCTTGCATTGCTGTTAACTATGTAAATATAACTAGTGTATCATGTGTCCACTCAAGCAGATTCCTCGAGTTATTGTCATCGAAGAATTATCTCCCTGTTTTGTTGGTATCAATTGTCTTGCTCACAACTCGCTAGTCATGTGGTAGAAAATGAACCATAGTTATTATACCGTCTACATTAACTGGGGTGAACAACACCAAATGTTCTATCCATCATCGTGCCTCTTCAAACACTTCTTCACCCGGGGAGGTGGCTCCTCTATCATCTCGCGAAATATCTGCTTCACTGTCCCTATCTGACTCTGAATGACAGAACCTGAGGGTTTCGATTGTCATGGAATCTATACTTTCGTCTAAAGGACAGTCTGCTTCTAGCAAATTGAGTATCAACTGTGACACCTGGCAACACATGAATTAACAGTGATGATAGAGGTGCAGGGAAGAAGGATTTTAGCTTACAATGAATGGATAAATGAAGTATGGAAAGCTAGTACTCAGGATCAGTAAGGGAAAAATAGCAACAATAACAACATACTAGGTTAGGAGACTCAAAAGAAAATAAGGTGCATATTGGAAGAAAAAAGCAGCTTCCAGGCATGAGACAACTTTGAAAAGGATGAGTCCTACCCCACTGGTTTCATAGTCTATGCTTACCCAAGATACTGAATAGATCATCAATCAGATCAATAATGTCTAGTTTGGACTCACGGTATGTATAACAATATTCCATCGCGGTAAAACGCATACAATAAACGAGTCGAGGTTTGCATGTGAGAAATATGACTGCGTATTCCCTCACCAAAAGCCCTTTGTGTTTTGTATGTCATGGTGAACCTTATAATGATCAAGAGGACTTCGATTGCTGTCGTTGTTGCCCTGATAATTCTATTTTGTATGAGAATAAATATGCAAGTCAGTAAAATGAAATATGATAAAACACATACGCGAAGGCACTATCAAGACGGATTTGTATATTAAGAAGATGCGTTGGTTTCAGCCAGCAACTATGGAGAGGGGTTAACAGTCCAAAAACTGATTGGACATATACATAAACTATCATCAGAGACATTGCAGTCTGAGAAATACGATCAGTTGGTGGGTTAAATATCGTACTTTATTTCAAGCCTACCAGAATCTCAACTAATGTCGACCATCAGTCATCCCTATCGATCAGAAGTCAAATTCTACAAAACATACCTGCTGTCATGAAGTACACAATTAATGTGACTGAGATCCAAAAAAATCAATATAATGAATCCATTGGCATATATTTCTAGCTCTCTCACCAATAAAATCCTTGCGCCAAATCACTCGAAGGCGTAGGACCAACAGACTCTTCACTACCGATGTATTCAACACCGTGATGAATCTATTGATATCAGGTACTCTTGTCCTTAAGAGTCATGATGAAACTTACTCAATACCGAGTGAAAACCCAAATGTACACCTAGCAAAAGGGTATGTCAGAGCGAGCAGCAGATACATTCAACCTGTACCACTAAGACGTCCTAGTCAATGAAGATTTCAAAGTTGAGTGAAGAGTAACATCTTACTGATCTTGATGCCCAGGTTTTATTGTCAGCTGGTGAAGTTGTTATCAATGTGCATTTGATTTATAATTTCTTCGTACTATATGAACTCAATCTGAAAATTTTGATGAGTCGTCTCATTCAGTAAAGTAAGAGTCACACTTACATCATGCCTGTCCAGTTAAATATCAGGACAGAGAAATAGATGATGTGCCGTTTTGACCACTGCCTCCTGAGGTTTCATATGTCAGTGGCAACAGCCGGTCATCAAATGAGAATCATGCCTGTGGAGGTACTGGACCTAGGCAAAAGAGATATGTGGAATCATTGTTAACCAATGGAAAGACTCACCTGTGAAGGAATGTGATAAATAAAATCATATAACATCAAAGTAGCAACAATGACTTGAAAAGACTTCAGCTGTTGCCTCGAGAACGATGAGATTAAGAACAGCATACTTTGGCCATAACGTCTATTTGACAGGAGCTTCAGATCATCAACGTAAAATTCGGGTGGTATTCCGTACTGATCAGCCATATGGGATATGCAGGAGGGAACTCGATGTAAAAAAATGGTTCCATTATATATCAACTGGTGTCATTAGACAAACATTCTATTCGGTTGTGCGGAGACCGAGAAATCTGATGAAGATCAAACATCTGATATCCAGTATCATGGATCAGTGCATTGTAGCTGTGGTGAACTGTGATGAAACTTGATCTCAGATGAGCCGTTCCAGCATCTCAACTTTCAACGATGGGTGATGGAAAATTATGATGACTGGAAGAACTCGGCCGTGGCTTGCATTATGCTCCAGACTTTACCATCCAATTGACAGCCGGTAACAGCCGGTAACAGACAGGTTCTGCAATGTTTCAAGCTGATCAAAGTGCTATTCAAGATATTGGTTCTATGTCAATCAGTGGATAATTGGCAATGTCCATCATTCTTGTCTTCGAGAAGCAAGATGATTTTTGATATTCAGTCAAGCCCCCACTTCTTTTCGTACATCTCGATGACACATTTTCAGGCTTCTCCTTGAAGCGTCTGCCCGTGCTCCTACCTTCAATTCGGACCACGACACCGCCACGAGGCGCTTTTCGGTGTTTTTTCTCACCACTTGTCTGCGCCTCAGACCTCAGTAGCCAGAGCGCTGTTCTGTTTTGACCTTTATGAGACAGTGACGAAGCCAGAGTTTGGACAGAGATTGACCTTCTCACCAGTCTTGATCACCCAACATCGTCTCTCTCTCCCCCTGTATTATCTGTTAGCACCCTCGATACACAAGGAACCTCGCTATACCTCCCAGTAAAGATAGAGACGACGGACACGTAGAGACGTGTCTCTGCCCAAGCCCTTCTAGACTGTGGTGCCACTGGCAGCTTTGTCAACTTCAAGTTTGTACAGACTCACCACCTACACACACAAAAACTCTCCCGACCCATCACCATCTTTAATGTCAATAACAGCCCAAATGAAGCGGGGAACATAACATGCGAAGCTTGATTGATACAAATCCTCCTCACGGCCAAGGAGTGACTGTTCTACTGTGAGAAGTTCTGCATCGCTGTATGCATAGAAGAAAATCAATTAGATGAACCGAAATGAAACCTTCCAGAGACGCATTCGAAGGCATCAGGCCCACTCAGGAATTCTCCTCCTGTTCACTCTGAGTGACATGGCTTCGATAGGACCACTGACAATGGCCAGGAACAATGTTCTCAGGGTCCAGAAGAAACAAATTCTTCTTGCAGCCGACTTCAGAGTTATTGTTATTTGAGAGCTCTGGTCTTTCCAGATGACCTGCACAAGGGAGATGGACATGGTAAACGGAGAGCATGTTACACTGTCTGGGAGCGTCAAGCTAGAAATCGCGGTCACCACGCTCGGTATACTGGAAGAAAACATTTGTGTGGCTGTCTGCACCTACGAAAGAGGGACTAGAGGGTTGGGCATAGGCTGGGATTGGAGATTGGAGATTGTGAGCTCTGCTGAAGAGAGTGATCGTACAGTGCCGTTCTAGGTCATGAATTATCTCCTGGGTTCCCACGCTTTTGACTCTAAGATGTTCGGGAGAAGCTGAGTCGTTGGCATATAATAGGAAGCATTTGAAGAGCACTGAGTATTTCGAATCAGTGAGCATTACTCAAGTGGAACTCTAAGTGTTTCGTTTGGCTTTGTATACTTTCTTGTGGCATTTCGTGGACTCATATCTCATGGATGACTTACTAAGAAGCAGTTTACATGAAATCCCTTCGTCTTCCCACAGGAGAACTCGACCAGCCATCTAGCCTTTCAAATTACTGATGCAGGCAAGTCCATTCCCCCATCCTTGATCCTCTTGCTCATCTTTTCACAGACCACAGCTTTCCCAACAAGTAACTCACTTCCCTCGCCAGCTCTCTTGGCTGTCTCTCCCGAAGTCATCAAAGCTACGGAAAACCCGTGGGCATCTGGTGCACAGGTATGATCGCTTCCATACGCATATATGAACGAAACACAAGCTCATTGCTCTTTCTCTGCACAACCATCATCGCCTACATTCTCCTCTATGGCTACCCCCATTTTCATGCTGACAACACGACCACCCTCGCCCAGCAAAATGCCGACTCCAAAATCCTATCTCAGATTCCATTCTAGAATCCTGTTTTTCCGATAAAACCAAGTCCTTTATCTGTCTTACTGCCCTCGATCTGCTTCTTCGCAAACCAGTGAGTACATACAACAAACTACCAAGCTTATATACTAAGGAAAAATTCTAGAAGGTTTTGAACCTTTAGCTGGATCACAACGTCGGCTTGATATTCCAACAGCTTCATCGTCCTACTGCCCACGAGGCTTCACGCGACCCTTGTTTACCCTACCACCACCGATCCACCATCCCACGTCGATCTCTCCCCTACTCTCACAAGTGGAGTCCTAGGGCAAAGTGGCACAGCCCCTTAACTGGCATAAGGGGTGCCAACAACTTTAGTTACCTTGCTGCTACTGCTGCTGCGAGTTGCTCGAGCATGCAAAGGAGTGGTGAACGGAACGACCAAGATCACAGCCCATGCATCGTCACTCAAGAGCCGTTGAAGGAGGAGGAGGAGGAGAAGGAGAAGGGTGATGTGACACCATGCCTCGTTTCTGTGAATATATGCATTGAGAACCGTTGCTTCCTTGGACAAATGCAGTCAGACAAGAACTAGACGATTCTCTGGCGCCTCTTCATAATCGGAAAAAAAGCAACTTTCGTCACATCATACTTGCACTTTTAAAAAACTCAAATAAAAAAATGAGAACAGTCACTGGAGGATGAGTGGGATTTAAAAATGTCCATCAATGAGTAATGTGTCGTGTCATCCATTGTTCTCGAGAACCGAGATGTCCACCGTGATTCAACCCAAGTCATTGTCTCTCTCTCCTGACCCTATGACAACCATGGACTGACTATCTTTCCAGAATAACTTTACGGCGGTATAGTTTCAAAAAGGCAGGTATTACGGAAACACACGGGATCAAAATTGAACAGGTGTACTAACAAAGTTCAGACACCCGATCAAGCGTCACTAAACTATTTTACCCGATCAAAATCCATCTATCCCTAAAGTATCAGGAAATCTGGCTTTCTTTGAAGGAGGAACTCCAGTTCTCTGTGTCAATGATAACCCTCAAGTGATATCATTTCCATTGTCTGCAATGGTACCTTCTCAAAAGCAAAACTATGACAGTCAGAGGAGACATTCTTAGATGAAGCTGGGTTGACTTTTTTTATTCAAAAAAAAAACAGATGTTCAAGCTCTTGGTGATGAAGCTGAAGAACAGATAATTGCTGCACAGGAGCAAAATTCTCCAAGAATATTTCGTAACTTGGACTCTCCTGTTTGTGATAGAATTTCGAGTTGAAACATCTCCAGACGTTATCATGATCATATCTCGTTCAACTGCTATCAATAAATCCTCTACCTATGACTGCTGCTCCACAAAGACCACGATGTATGAGACACAATATCCATGGTTCATGAACTGTCGATGATTTAAATTTCCATTCTTATTTTATTCTCAACTATTCCTCGAGTTATGATCATCCATAACTATGTCGTGTATCTTGCATGATCTCCTTATTTTGTTGGTATTAATTATCTCGCTCAATTCACCACAAATCGATGATCATGTAGTGGAATACAAACAGACAAAACAAGGGTCCGTACACAATATACATCCAACATTATCTACTGGGATAAACCATGGGAAATATCTGCTTCAGTGTCCCCATTGGAATCAGAATGACGGAACCTGAGAGATTCCATTGTCATGGAATCTATACTTTCGTCCAAAGGACAATTTGCTTCGAGTAAATTGAGTATCAACCGTGACACCTGAACAACACGCAAATCAGCGGTGATGATATAAACACAAGGAATAAATAATTTAGCTTACAATGAAGGGATAAATGAAGTATGGAGTGCTAATAATTAGGGTCAGTAAGGGGAAGAGTAGAAACAATAAAAACATACTAGGATAGGATAGCCAAAATTAAATCAGGAAGGTCAGGAGCAGCAGCGTGCAGACTTATGAAGACTTTGAAAAGAATGAGTTCCAGCCCACTAATTCTATGGTCTAGGCTTACCCAAGAAACTGAATAGCTAGACTATCAGCTAGATTAATAATATCTAGTTTTCGACTCACGGTATGAATAACAACGTTCCATCACGGTAAAATACATACAATAAACGAGTCGAGGTTTTCATGTGAGAAATGCGGCTACGTATTCCATCACCAAATACCCTCTGTGTTTTGTATGTCACGGTGAACCTGATAAATGTCAAGAGGACTTCAATTGCGGTTGCTGTTGCCCTGATAATGCTTTTTTGTATGAGAATAAGTATGCAAGTCAGCAAAGTGAAATATGTTAGGACACATACTCAGAGGCGCTACCAACTTGGTTGTATATATTATCAAGATGCGTTGGATTCCCCCAGCAACCATGGCGAGGTCCTGGCACTCCGGAAATTGAGCTGTAATATGTGCCAATTATCGTCGCAGACATCAAAGTCTGAAAAATACGATCAGTTGGTGGATTAAGTATCGTATTCTCTTTAACGCCTTCCAGGATTTCGGCTAATGTCGACCATCAAATCATCTCTATTCATCGGAAATCAAAATTTGTAGAACATACCTGCTGTCATGAGATATAAAATAAGTGTGACTAGAATTGAAAAATGTCAATACCACAACTCCGTTGGCACATGTTTCTAATCCTCTCACCAATCAAATTCTTGTTCCAAATCGCCCGAAGGCGCAGGACCAGCAGAATCTTCACTACTAATAAAGTCAACAATGTGAAGAAGCTATTGACATCAGCTACTCTAGTCCTTAACAGTCATGATGAAACTCACTCGATAGCTAGTGAATTAACAAATAGACACCTATTAAAGGGGTGGGTCAGAGCGAGCAGCAAATACATTTGACCGATACCACTAAGACATCCTAGTCAATGAATATATCAAAGCTGAATTAAGAGTAATGTCTCACTAATCTTGATGTCCAGGCTTTATCGTCAACTGGTAAAGTTGTTATCAATATTTTAATTTATGTCAGAAAATTTATTCATACTATATGAACGTATTCTAAAAAGTTGGATTAGTTGTCTTATCCAATAAATTTAGAGAGTCACACTTACATCATGGATGTCCAGTTGATTATCAAGGTAGAAAAATAAATGACATGCAGTTTTGACCACTTCCTCCTGAGATTTCATATGTCAGTAGCAATAGTTGGCCATTGAATGGGAAACATGCCTATGGAGGTACTGAATCTAGGAGAGAACAAATATATGGAGTGATTATTTACAAATGGAAAGACTCACCTGTTGAGGGATATGATAGATAAAATCATATAGCATCAAAGTAGCAATTATGACTTGAAAATGCTCCAGCTGTTGCTTTAAGTAAAATAGAATGAGGAATAGCATACCTTGGCCATAATATGAATGTGACAGGATTTTCAGGTCATCAACGTAATCTTCTGGTGATAGTCCATACTGATCAGTCATTTGAGTGGAATATGCAGGAGGGAGGTATTTTGTGTGAAACTTGATAACCATAGTTCGACTATATATCATTAACTGGTGTGATTAGACAAGTATTCTATTTTGTTGTGTGCAGACCAAAAAATCTGATGAACATCAAACTTCTGATATCGTCAGTCCAGTATCATGGATTGAAGCTGTGATGAAACTTGATCTCAGTTGAAACTGATGAGCTGTTCCAGCATCTAAACTTTTGCCATGGGTGGTGGGAAATCATGATAATGAAAGGAACTCGACTGTGGCTCGCATTATCCTCCAGGATTCTCCATTCAATCGTCAGTTGGTCACTGTTGAGTGGGACTGGCTCGCTCGACATGATGTCATGTTCCTCTATGGAGTTCTACTGTTTTCTTCACTGTATCATGTGCCAAGTTATTATATCTGAGACATTCTGTTAGTATAAGTAGGTAGATTACTTTTGTTACCACAAACTTGAACATCATTCTCTGTATCAAATTGAATTCCACGCATCATAAAAGTGACAAAAAGGTTCTGAAAAGTCTCGAGCTGTTAATTCAAGATCTCAGTCTAAATCACATCTTTGATATGCAGTGAAGCCTCTGTCCTTGCTCGGCACCTTTGTTGGTCCAGAGCAACAGACAGACCTTGTGTCTCTGCTTTGCTTCTCTGAGATTCAACCTGGTTTGTTTCTTCTTTTGGGCCTGTAACAGGCACATCTTTTCAGAAATCAATCCCTGTAGTGCCTCGTCTGAACTGCAAGAATAACCTGAACATAAAGACATCATGGGCCTGAAGGCTGTGCAATGTCTGCTATTATTGAGACCATCATTGATGCAAAGTTCGGGAAATGTGCATCTGATATTGATGACCGATCGAAATAACAATGCCAAAATTAATGTGAGAGATGAGTTGAATATGGACCCTAACAGATAGGAAGCAAAATTAGAAGAAATGTAGTACTGCACTCTGGAGCTATCTACTGAAGGATCGGGGCAGTGGTGGAGACGGGTGCTTGATGTTTTCCTATGCACAGTTCTCCGGATGTTCAACATTATCGCAATGCGAGGTAGACGAGACCTGCAATTATTCAGAGCTGTCGCAGTCAAATTCTAAATCGAAGTCATTCAAAAGATTGATGGAACGATAATCGTCAGCAGCAGCCGTGGTCTTTCATAAAAGAGAACGACTCGCCATCGAGATTGCAAGTTTGACGTTGATCAAATATCTTGGTCTGCGTGTAACCAGATAGAAAATTTTCCTGATAACACTAGCTACTATGTAAGCAAACTATTTTCACCGAGTTCCATACAAAAAACATCCTGCCTGAATATCCAATCAATGTGATTCGGTGTTGTTCATTCCAGTAGATAATGTCAGATATAGATGAAAAATATTGTTTGCCCATTTGTTTTCCGTCACATGGTTAACAAATTGTGTTGAATTGAGTGAGACAGTTGATACCAAAATCAGAGGCCCCGATCACAACGCCAAGGCAATGCTGGTTGACCTTTTGGAAGGGAAATGAGGCACTATTTCCAGCGAAATTCCAACCGTCGTGATGGGATTGGTATTGCCATCGAATCCCGCTGCAGCAGGGGGCTTAAAGTCGGTAGAGTCGTAACTATAGCCGTGAATGACAATGGGCATACTCGGAACACTGTCCCATGAGCCAGGGACACCATGAAACCTTGTTGCGAGCGTCCCACGCACATCCTCAGTGGAACTGACACCTGCGGTGGTGAGGATAATACTGAGAAGGGTCATCTTCTGTCGCCATGCACATTGCTGCTCTGGACTGCAGAGACCTAAGGCGATGGAATGATAGACAACAATGGCATCATAACCCACCACATTGATGCATGAGAAAAGTCGGAACCTAGATTGTAATGATGTAGCAGTAGACCATCGGGTCACCGGGTCCAGGGCCCTCGAACAACCTCACTTTCTGTCTGGCAAAGGATGCTGACTGATAGGCACCGATGATAGTATGAGGCCTTATTCACGTACATCCTCCGCACAGCCAAGGAGTAACTGTCCTCGTCGGAGGGTGTCCTACCTTGGGAGGTTTCCTGTTGCTGTATGCATAGAAAAAAATAAATCAAATAAACCTGAGAGAAAATTTCCAGAGACATACTCGACGGCATCACGGGCACTTGGGCATTCCTGTTACGATCTAGGCTCCTGATGTTCGAGAGTGAAAGATATGTATGCAGAACCAGACCAAAGTTAAGACAATCTATCTGCTATACAGGCCTTGAGTATGGTTATAACGTGATCCGTGAGTCAATATAGTTACTGTAGTTTCGAGTCATTGCTGTGCTCTGAGTTGTAGGTGAAACGATGTGTGGCAGTAAAGCTTGTTACAACCCCCCTCCTGTTCAAGTTGAAGACATGGCTACAATAGGACCACGGACGATGGCCAGGGTCAATATTCTCGCGGTCCGGACAAAGAAAATTCTTCTTGCGATCGACTTTAGAGACATTGGAGAGGTCTGGGCTTTCCAGATCACCTGCACAAGGGAAATGAGCCTGTTAAGTGGAGGACATGTTACGCTGTCCGGGAATTGCTGTCACGATGCTCAGTGTTCTGGAAGGAGAACATTTGTGCGGCTGTCTGTACTTTGGAGAGAGGGGCGAGAGGGTCGGCATAGGCTGAGACTGGAGATCGTGGGCTCTGCTGAAGAAAATGTGGCTGTACAGCGTCATTATCTGCTGAGTTCCCACGATTTTGACTCTGAGTTCATAAGATGTTGGAAAGGAACCGAGTCGTCACAAGATAGGAAGCGCTTGATTTTGCTGAAGAGCACCAAGCCTGGTATTTCCAAGTGCTTCGAACTTGAAAAAAACCATCCCGCGTATTTTGTTTTGTTTTGTATCCTTTTCTATATTGGCTGTGGCGATGCATTTTGCAAACAACGTCATTCATATCCCGTGGACGACTTACTGAAAGAAAGCTTTTCGTCATTTTCTACAAGAGAACTCAGCCAGCCATCTAGTCTCTCAAGAGGTTACTAACCCAGGCACGTCCATTTCTCCACTCTCGATCCTCTTGCTCATCTTTTCACAGAGAAAAACTCTCCCGCAGTCATCAAAAACACCGGCCACAGAAGACCCATCAACCACAGGTATGATCGCTTCCACACGCATATACAAACGAAACACAAGCTCATTGCTCTCTGTGAACAGCCATTGTCACCCCCCTTCTCATGTTGACCATCCTCACCCAGCAAAATGCCGACCCCAAATCAAATTTCAGAGTCTGTTCTAGGACCCTGTTTCCGATCAAGCCAAGTCCTTGATCCGGCGTCTCGCCCCTCTCGATCTCCTCCATCATCCTATCGCCCACCAGGCTCGACGCGATCCTTGGTTTACCCTACCACCACCACCACCGATCCCACGTCGATCTCTCCCTCACCCTCACAACTGGAGTCCTAGAGTAACGTGGCACAGCGGCATAAGGGCCGCCAACAACTTTAGTTATCTTGCTGATACTGCTGCTACGAGTACGCAAGGCAGTGGCGGATGGAAGATCACAGTCCCCGCATCGTCACTCAAGCGCCGTTGAAGGAGGAGGAGAGGAGGAGAAGGGTGATCTTGGTTGAGGTGATACTATGCCTGGTTCTTTTGAACCTGCTCATCGAAAACCGTCGCTTCCTCGGACAGAGGTAGTCGGAAAAAACTAGACGATTTTCTGACGCTTCTTCATTTCACGTGGAAAATCTGATCACGTCTTTGAAAATTTAATTAACAAAAGATCAAAGAGAGCAGTTACGGAGGGTGACTGGGATATACAAATGTCAATGAATGAACAATGTGTCGTGTCATGCTCATACACCATTGTTCTCGGGAACTGAGATGTCCAGCCTATCAGTCCTGTCATGATTCAACCCAAGTCATTGTCTCTTTCTCTTGACCCTTTGACGGACATCGACTGACTCTCTTTCCAGGATCACATGAAAAAACCAGCTATTCGGTGGTATAGGCACTATTGCTCCTCATCATAATATGTATGTTGTCATGTTATCATCCCGCTCATATTTTTATTTGAGATACAGTCTACAGAGAGCACAAGTTCGTGGTACGAAGACTAGCAACAGAGGATTTCTTGGTGTCCTCATCATGAAAAAACTCTGGTATCTCTCTCTCCCTGACCTATGTATTATCGATGTCAGTGGTCAGCCCAGCTATTTCTGCTAATTTGATCTACTTCTAAATGACTATGTAACGAAGCCATAGGCTCTTCCACCATATCCGCAGAGGTAAGATCTCGTTTCAACTCCAAGAACAATAAAGAGAATAATAACATTTCTCCCGTGAGATCTCTCTTTTATATACTACTTCGACTCGTCTCCAAGTTGATCTATACAAGGTGCGCCATCTATGAAACATGTTGTGGTTAAAATTGGTTGATAATTTTACAGGCTTTCCTTGATTAAACTCATGTCTCGTTTGATCCCTCTCACTGGTTTTGTACCCATGACTACTGCTCCGAAAAGACAACGATGTACGAGACATAATATCCATGGTCCATGAATTGTCGATAGCCTAGATTTCCATTCCTGCTTTAATCTCAGCTACATGAATATTACTAGTGCATTATCTTATCTCCCCGTTGTGTTGGTATCAATTGTCTCGATTTATTCATCGTAACTCGCTAATCATGTGGTGGGAAATGAACAGAAAATGGTTATTATGTCGTCTACATCTAACATCATGTATTGGGACGAAGAGCACTGAATGTTCTGTCCGTCATCTTTCCTCTTCAAGAATTTCTTCACTCAGGGACCTAGCTCCTGTTTCACCTAGCGGAATATCTGCTTCACTGTCCCTATTGGATTCTGTATGATGAAATATGAGGGATTCCATTGTCATGGAATCTATACTTTCGTCCGAAGGACAGTTTGCCTCGAGCAAATTGAGTATCAACCGTGACACCTGGAAAACACACAGATTAGCATAGGAATACAAGGAAGCAGGATTTTAGCTTACAATGAAGGGATAAATGAAGTATTGAGTGCTAATAATTATGGTCAGTAAGGGGAAGGCTAGCAACAATAAAAACATACTAGCCCAGGGTATTGACAATGACACCAGATGAACTTTGGAAAAAAATGGCTTCCAGAAATGAGGAGACTTTGAAAAGAATGAGTTCTAACCCACTGGTTTTACAGCCTGGGCTTACCCAAGAGACTGAATACATAGGCAATCAGTTAGATTCATAATATCTAGTTATGGACTCACGGTATGAATAACAACGTTCCATCGCGGTAAAATACATACAATAATCGAGTCGATGTTTTCATGTGAGAAATACGGCTGCGCATTCCATCACCAAAAACCACTTGTGTTTTGTATGTCATGGTGAACCTGATAAATGTCAAGACGACTTCAATTGTGGTTACTGTCACCCTGATAATCCTTTTTTATGTAAGAATAAATGTGCAAGTGAGCAAAGTGGAATATGTTAGAACACTTACGCAAAGGCACTACTGATACTGTTGTACATATTCTCAAGATGCGTTGGATTCCCCCAGCAAGCATGGAGAGGGAGTAGCACTACGGAAACTGAGATGACATATGCGTCAACTATCACCACAGACATCGCGGACTGAAAACTACGATCAGTTGGTGTATTAAATATCGTACTGTCTTTAAATCCTACCAGGACCTCAGCTAATTTCGACCGCTAGTCGACTCTATCAACCACAATTCAAATTGTACAAAACATACCTGCTGTCATGGAATATATAATTAGTGTGACTGAAATTCAAAAAAAGTCAATACAACAAGTCTATTGGCACATGCTTCTAGCTCTCACTGATGAAATCCTTGTTCCAAATCGCTCGAAGGCGTAGGACCAGCAAAATCTTCACTACCAATGTATCCAACAGCGTGAAGAATCTATTGACATCAGTTACTCTAGTCCTTAACAGTCATGATGAAACTCACTCGAGACCTGCAGTACCAAAAATACACCTAACAAAGGGGTAAATTAGATCGAGCAGCAAATACATTTGACCTATACCACTAAAACATCCTAGTCAATGAAGATCTTAAAACATTAAGAATAACATCTTACTGGTTTTGATGCCCAGATTTTATTGTCATCTGGTGAAGCTGATATCAATATGCAACTGATTTATGTCAGATAATTTCCTCATACTATATGAACGTGTTCTGAAAATTTGTATTAGTTATCTTATTCAAAAAATTAAGAGAGTCACATTTACATGATGCCTGACCAGTTACATATCAGAACAGAAAAATATATGACATGTAATTTTGACCACTTCCTCCTGAGATTTCATATGTCAGTGGCAATAGTTGGCCATTTAATGGGAAACATGCCTGTGGAGGTGCTGAATCTAGGAGAGAAGAGATATGTGGAATGATTCCTTACAAATGGAAAAACTCACCTGTTGAGGAATGTGATAAATAAAATCATATATCATCAAAGTAGCAACAATGACTTGAAAAGGCTTCAGCTGTTGCTTCGAGGACGATGAAGCAACAGCATACCTTGGCTGTAACGTTCATTTGACAGTCTCTTCAGGTCCAAAACATAATCTTCTGGCATAACTCCATATTGATCAACCATTGAATCAGGAGGGAGGTATTTTGTATGAAACTCGGTGACCATGGTTCAACTATATATCAACTGGTGTCATTAGACAAATATTCTATTCGGTTGCGCGCGGACCAAAACATCTGATCAAGGTCAGACATTTGATTTTGTTAGTCCAGTATCATGGATCGAAGCTGTGATGAAACTTGATCTCAATTGAAACTGATGAGCCATTCTAGCATCTCAACTTTCACGATGGGTGGTGGAAAATATGATAATTGAAGAAACTCGACTGTGGCTTGCATCATTCTCCAGGCTTTGCCATTCAATGAACACAGCTGGTGACAGACAGGTTCTGCAAAGTGTCAAGCTGCAGGAAATTCTATTCAAGCTATGGGTTCTATGTCAAGTAGTTGATACTTGGCGGTGTAGTGTTCATCATTATTGTCTTTGAGAAGCAAGATGTCTGATAAGTCACATCTTTGATATTCGTTGAAGCCTCCACTTCTTTTCTTTACATGCCGAGGCTTCTCCTGTTACCCCTTGAAGCGTCTGCGTAGCTACTGAAAAATCGATTGAGATATGAGGCACAGAGAAGTGGTGAGAAAAAATCACCTCATGTCGTGGTGGCTGTGTTGTGTGAATCAAGATCGGAGTTGACACTTGAAGGTGTTACTGTGAGAAAAGAAGCGGAGGCTTCATTGCATATCAAAGATGTGATTCATCAGCCATCTTGCTTCTCGAAGTCAATACTCGTGAACATTACACCGCCGAGTATCCATTGGTTGACATAAAACCGAGATTTTGAATAGCACTTTTTTCAGCTCGAGACTTTTCGAAACCTGCTTGTTACCAGCTGTCAATTGAATGGCAAAGCTCGAAGAATAATGCGAGCCATAGTCGAGTTTCTTCAATCATCATAATTTTCCACCACCCGTTGTGAGAGTCGAGATGCTGGAACCGTTTGTCAGTTTCAACTGGGATCAAGTTTCATCACAGCTTCAATCCATCTGGACCGACGATATCAGAAATTGACGTTTGATGTTGATCAGATTCTTTCGTCTGCGCGCAGCCGAATAGAATATTTGTCTAACGACACCAGCTGATATATAGTTGAACCATGGTCATCGAGTTTCGTACAAAATACCTCCCTCCTGCATATTCCACTCAAATGGCTGGTCAGTACGGACTAACACCAGAAGATTATGCTTATGACATAGAGAGACTGTCTAATTTACGCTATGGCCAAGGTATGCTGTTCTTTATTCTATAGTTGTCGCAATGACTGAAGCCTTTGCAAGTCATTTTTGCTACTTTGATGCTATATGATTTTATCTATCACATGCCTGAACAGGTGAGTCTTTCTATTTGTGAATAACTATTCCACATATCTCTTCTTTCCTAGATTCAGTACCTTCATAGGCATGTTTCCCATTCAGTTGCTGACTATTGCCATTGATTGACATATGGAAACTCAGGAAGAAGTGGTCAAAATTGCATGTGATCTATTTTTCTGTCCTAATAAGTAGCTGGGGAGGTATCATGTAAGCATAACCTCTTCTTCAATTGAATAAGAGAACTGATCCAAATGTTCAGAATGCAGTCATATAGTATAAGGAAATTATCTAACATAATTGAATGCATATTGACAACAACTTCACCAGCTACCAATAAAGCCTGGGCATCAAAATCAGTAAGATGTTACTCTTAGTTCAGCTTTGATATCTTCACTGACTGGGATGTCTTAGTAGTATAGGTCAAATGTATTTGCTGCTTGCTCTGATCTACCCTTTGCTAGGTGTATATTTGGAGATTTACTAGCTTTTAAGTAAGTTTCATCATGACTCTTGAGGACTAGAGTAGCTGATATTAAAAGCTTTTTCACAATGTTAAATATATTGGTAGTAAAGGTCCTACTAGTCTTGTATCTTTGAGTGATTTGGAACAAGGATTTAATTGGTGAGAGGACTAGAAACATAAGCCAATTGTGGGGACTTAGACTATGATACCTTAGAACCACTCCTAGTCCAAGTTGACAAGGAAAACTCAATAGAGTTTTCATTCAATTGCTATACATTACTTATACACATTCTGTATTTACTTCTATTTATAAAGTCCTATATATCTCTTTTGAGTCACTTCCTCTCATGTATCTGCTGATTATTAATTAAATAAAAAATAAAAGAAAAAGAAAAAGAAATAATAACTTAGCCATTTTGGCTATGTTATGACACCACCTCTCTCTTAAGATTCTTCATTCTGAGGATTTTTACAACCCATAGTAGAGATCACAAATGTTCCCCATTTCATTGTCATCTTCTTCTGTCCACTCTCTGAGTCCCAAATTTTCTTGCTCAATTTCTTCTTCCTCTTCTTTGATTATTTCTATTGTTTTTCATCCTCTTGCTCTTCCTCCTTTCCATTGTCTCCAATTCCTTTCTAATCTTGCCCAATATTCCTCATTGTATCTTTTATCTGACCAACCAAATAACTTTCTTGCCATAAATCACCCCAGTAGTTCCCCTCTCCTAAATGTTCCTTCTTTTCTTTTCTGTCTTCTGACATCTTCCATATCTCACCAATATTCTTTCTCAAATTCTTCAATTGCCTCTTTTGCATTCTCCAAATTTTCCTTTTCTTCCCAAGTATCAGATTCTGCTATGAACCCTTTCTACTATACTAAGTATTTATTCTTCCTCCTTATTGATTCTATTGGATCCTATAACAGCTTCTAGAAATCTAATTTTCTATACCTTCCACATACACTTCTCTGGCTTAATATACAAGTTATTCTCCTCTAGCCTCCTCAGTACTTCTTTTACAATCTTATCATATCTCTCCTCTGTCTCTGTCCCCACTAGTATATCATTCACAAAAGCTGTAACTTCTCCTTTGTTAATCATGTCTCTTAGGATCTCATTTATCATTGCCTAGAATATAGCTGGCAAATTTTTCATTCCAAAGAACATAACTGTTGGCTTGAAGGACCCTATATGGGTTATGAATGCCCCCTTCCACTTGTCTCCTTCCTTAATCCTCACATTGTTGAACCCCCATCAAAGATCCATCTTAGTGAATACTCATTTGCTCCCCATGTTGTCTATTAAGTCTATAATTAATAGAAGTAGATAGTTATTCTTTACCATTTGGTCATTCAGATTACAGTAGTCCATTACCATCCTCTTTTCTCTATTTTTCTTGCTCACAAAGAAAACTGGTGATGTCTGAGGGGATTTTGACAGTCTGATATATCCTTTTCTTAGTTGGTCATTCACAAAATTCTGGACCTCTTCTCTCTCATTTCTAGATAGAGGGTAAATCCTTCCCTTTTATGGTTTGAACATCTCTTTGAGATTTATAGCATGATCCCAGATTTTCCTTGTTAGCATTCTCTCTGACTTTACTTTCCCAAATACCTTCCTCTACTTTAAAAATTTCTGTGGCACTATCTCTTCAATCTCTCTATGGTCTGCTTCAACTTCTTCTTCTCTTCCCCAATCCTCTTTGTTGTCTACTGCCCACCTTATGATCTTTTCCTCTTCTAGAGTTGCTACTCTCTTCCCTTTCTTTGCTTTCTTTTCTTCTTTCAGCTTTGTATTCCTTCCACACAGTAGTGGGCACCTCATCATTTTTACTTCTTCTGTTTTCTAGTCTATCTCTGGGTTGGGTGCTTATAACCATGGTATTCCTAGTATTACATCTGTTCTTCCTAGATTGCACACATCTATCCTCATTCTTTCTGCATGACCCTTGTAGTACATGTTAACTTCTACCTGATGGGTAATGGCTCCTGCACTGTTGTTTGTCCCATCAACATTCCTGACTACTATCAGTCTTTCCAATTTTTGCAGCTTAAATCTATGTTTTGCTGCCATTTTCCAGTCCATAAACATCCCTGTTATGCCACTGTCCAAGAGCACCTTTACTGTTATTTCTTCATGCATATCCACCTTTTCTACTCTAACATTTAGCTATACTTCTCTCAGTGTAGTGACTTAGCCTGAGGCAACTTAATCACACTCCTAGTCTGAGTTGACAAGAAGAACTTGATAGAGTTTCCGTTAAATTTCCTATACTACTTATACAACTACTACATGGTCTGTGCACTATCTTCCCATGGTTCCCATGTGACTTAGTCATGTGACATCACCTGACTGTGACTC
>Ga0153939_1000139_pt1 | contig 25034 bp, 17 predicted proteins | sample TSNJ023MetaG_FD_104734 | JGI IMG/M metagenome (GOLD analysis project Ga0153939, IMG submission 104734) | Attine ant fungus gardens microbial communities from New Jersey, USA - TSNJ023 MetaG | ecosystem: Host-associated > Fungi > Mycelium > Unclassified | place: USA: New Jersey, Brendan T. Byrne... | reverse complement strand
GTTTCCGTAACCCGGCTGTACGGCGGCCACGGCCGACGCCTTGAGTGTGGGCGCAAAGCTGGTGATGCCGTTTGCAAAACCCGGATCCGGCTCAGAGGAATGGGAAATCGGTTCTCCCGCCCTGCGCCCGTTGGGTGTGGCCGGCAGATCCTCACCGTGCCTGTATACGTCGCCGTGAGAAAACAGCCCCGGTATCACTTTGAGATGATGCTTTGGCGTCGGCGAGGAAATGACCAGCTCTGTATAAAGCCCGCTCACCTGCTCTGCCCACTTCCCGGCAAGGGAATCCGGACTGCCGAAACGCGGAATGTTTTTCAGCATCAGGCGTATATCCTCTTTCCCTTCATAATTCTTCCGAAGGGCCGAAAACAGCGCGTCCCATTTCAAGCGTTTTTCTTTGACCACCCGCTGCTCAATGGCGGCAAAGGAGTCGGCCACAGTGGCAAGGGCAATTCCGTCGGCATTGAGGTTCATGATGTCCACACCGCCCTCAGCCGCGTTGAGTCCACGCTCGACGGGCCCGTGGCTGAACAGATTCAATACCAGCTCGGGAGTGTATTTGGAAACATTTTCATAATGCACATCATATCCGCGTTTGATACAGTCCACCATAACGGACAGATGCTTGGAAAACAGCTCCCACAGTCGCCCGATACCGGGACTCCTCTCCGCTTCCAATTGCTCCATCGCCTTAATAAACGCCCAGGCCATGTTGATGCGCGTCACATCCTGCAGCGGATATTCGATACCCGGCAGCGCCACCCAGTTACAGCCTACCTTCGCCCGCATTCTCGCAAGCTCTACCGGATGACCCTGCCGGACATAGCCCTCCTCAATTCCCTTAGACAGGGAAAACGACGGACCGGAACCGGCCTGCAATATGTACCGGAGCGCGCGGCGCAGCAGGCCCTCATCCATCCCGTTGTAGACGCGAACCGCCAGATTATAAGGAATTTGAAGGCGGTGGGCGGCTTCCAGAATCAAATAGGACACACGGCAGGTCAGATCCCGGCTGCCGTCGGGCAGCCTTCCGCCAACCTGAGAATAATGCGTATCATTATAGAACAGGCTGCTGAGAATCCACACCGCTTCTTCGTCCGCCAGGCTTCCGTTCCCGATATCGCGCTCATAGTAGGGGCGCAGCAGCTCATCCAGCTGGCCCAAAGCACCGCCGAGGAAATAGGTACGGTCCACACTTTGGAATACGGCGATAAACTGGCAGGCTTCACGGAAGGTCTCAGGCGGCTGCACCGTCAGCTTACGGCACATATCCGCGATAATGAGGTAATTATCGCGATAAAAGCCCTCTTCCGACTGAGCAGCGAGCTTTTCCGCATACACCGCATGATTCCGGAGATAGTCCTCCATCCCCCTTACAACTGCCTCTTCACCGTCATAAAAGCCGGTATCGGCCGGATTGTTGAACGCGCAATAGTACTTGATTTTACGTGTCAGGCCACCGATACCCTCGCACAGTCCGACGGCAAGGTCCGGCCCCATGTGATTCATGCCGCCGATGCCATTGGCCCACATGTGATAGCTTTCATGGGTTTTCCGCAGCTCTTCCGGTATGACATCCTTCGGCATGCCGGCGCGCGCAAAGGTTTCCAGCTTGCCGTACCAGGCGCCGGCAAGGGCGCTTTCATGAAATATATAGGGCGGCATTTCACGGCAAAAGCGTCCGAGATTCTCCCCTATGCTTTTCGCCCCGCAAAGAAAATCCTTTCCGTCGGGATATGACGGTGCAAAGGTGAAATCTTCACGGTAGATGAATCCGTGGTCGTCCGTGTTATACGAGCCGCCGAAGCCTGCCAGCTTATGGCGGTTATTTTTGACCTTTTCATCGTGCATCGCTTGAATGCGGCGCCTGTATTCCTCTGACAGGTCGGTTATTTTATCCATTGCTTCTGTCATATTGACACCTACTCCCTGTATTCTGCGGGAATACCGCACCCCACAAAATATTGTTTTAGTTCCAGCATTTCTTCCTTTGTCGGCGTTTCAAAGCATTCGGCCTCTCTGGACAGCGCCGTATTTTTTGCTTCGCCCAGTCTGTGATAAGCCAATAATTCCAGCTTTTCTACAGTTGGCAGCGTTCTGAGAAACTCCGGCAGTCTCCTGATGTCCTCAAAATTTGCGCCTTTAATACAGGGGACACGTATGATAACCCGCTTCTCATTTTGAAGCAAATAGTCGAGATTGTCGAAGACCCGTTCATTTGGCCGACCGGTAAGCTGCCGGTGTAAGGGACTGCCGAAAGCTTTCAGGTCATATAAAAACAAATCCGTATTAAGAAGGATTTCCTCATATACAGAACGCGGAACGCAGCCGGCTGTGTCCACTGCCGTATGAATCCCGGCAGCCTTACAGCGCATCAGCAGTTCCTTTAAAAAAGCGGTCCGCAAAACCGGCTCTCCCCCGGAAAAGGTCACGCCCCCGCCGCTTTGCTCATAATACGCCCTGTCGGCTTCAATCCGCCCAAACACCTGCTCTGCTGTCATCACCGTACCGCTGAGCTTCAGAGCGCCCGCGTAGCAGCTGTCGGCGCAGGCTCCGCAAAGCGTACAGATATCGCGGCGGATTTCATGTCCCTGGTCGGTGATGGCGTGGGCCTTCACCGGACAGATTTTAAAGCATTTCATGCAGCCGATACATTTGTCTTCATAAAACAGCAGCTCGGGCACGGGTGAAATCGATTCAGGGTTATGGCACCATTTACAGCGCAGGTTACAGCCCTTAAAAAACACGGTTGTGCGAATTCCCGGTCCGTCATAAACGGAAAAGGGCTGTATGTCAAATACGGTGCCGGTGCTCTCCTTTTGTTCCATTTATCCCACTAAAGCTCCCCAGTAATGTTTACAAGCTGATTCCGGCTTGTATAGTGTATATACGCTGTACGGCTGTTTTCATCCCAGCTCCATTCAAGAACAGTTCCATCCTCAGCCGCCAACTGACGCGGTTTTTTCGGAAGCCGCAAGCGGATGGATACCTGAATCCGGTCCGCGGCCTTCGCCTGCATCTGAAAGCCCGTTTCCTTTGCCTCAAGGCTGTGGACTCTCGCGCCGGTTCCAATGATGCGAACATCCTCCGACTCTATTTTTGAAAGGTCGAACAATACCGCGTTTCCATCGGGCAGAACCTCTTTTTTGGTTATTACAGGATACTCCGGCTGCAGCAGATCCACAAACAGCCCGGAGAAGACCTTGCTGTGCTTCGTGACGCTTTCATCCATGACAGCCGATATGATATAGGGCCCGCGGCGCAGCGTTAAATCATTTTTATAATGCCACTTCACACCCCTTCGTGTCAATACATCTTTTACCATATTACGGTAACTGTCTGTCATATTAGGCGTGGCGCTGATTTTGGCGGGCGTCACCGGGCAGATGGCGACATGCCCGTCACCCACGTCAAAGGAGCCCTCCGTCACCGAGAACGGCAGGCCGCAGGCCTCAAACAGATGCTGTGCGGGATTTAGATAGCCGGCTGTTTTCCAAAAGCCGCCGATCTGATGGAACGGGTCGCTTCCATCCCCGATGTAGATCAGTATGCCGCCGCTGCGCACCCATGCGGCAATGGAAACATTGATATCAGGTGACGCCGGCTTCATGAATTCATAACTCAATATCAAAAAGGAATAGTTCGCCAGATACGACGTATAACGGCTGATATTGTCCAGCTGCACCGGGCGCACCGGCAGACCATACTTCAGCAGCGGAAGCGCTAGGCTGTAAAACTGCGGAAACGCGCCGCTTTGTACATAGTCCAAGCATTTCTTCTCATCGCTCAGGACGGATTCCATCATTTCGGCCACGGCTGCATCGTCTCGGGTATAAGGACCTTCTGAGACCTCGACAGCACTGTTGTGCAGCGCGTCGGCAAAACCCTCTTCTGCGACCCCATCCGGAAAACTGCGCTGAAAAAGTCCGCTGTCCGACATAAAAATACCGATTTCCTGCGAAAAACCCTCAAAGCTGTATTCGCTTTGTTTCATGTCTCCGCAAAGCTGCATCACACCGCTGAGCAGGCTGGCGTAATCCGCAGGAATACCTTCTGCATCGGGAGCCGGAATGCTGCTTTCATCCTTTTCGGCGATATTTGGCTGAATTCTCGGATATACGCCCTCAAATACCCGGTGCGGCCAGGGGCAGATTTCATACCGGTAAACCTCCGGATGGAGGAAGGAGGCCACCACCGTTTTCAAGTAGTTATACCGGTAATTCTCCCAGCGGTACTGAGGCCGGTCCTCAATGGGGTCATGCAGAAACCACATGCGCCTGCCGGTATCCCGGACAAGCTCCTGCATGATGCCGTATTCAAGATACGCGGTTTCAAATGTGCGCTCCCTGTATTTACCGGCATGCACATTTCCCGTACGGCTCGTGCCGGTCCAGATCTGCGCGATGCAGCCGTCCACCGTTGGGATATCGATCAAAGTCGCTTCGGGGCTCATGATTTTCCACTGGGTGTAATTGAGCAGGCTGTGGGTCGGCACATAAAAGGGTATGTTCTTTTCATAACGCACCATTGCGTATTCCTTGAGCGCCGAGCTGATGCGGTCAATGGCGCGTGTATAAAGATAGGCCATGAGCTTAGACGTCTTATACCGGGCATCCAGATTGCTGTGGGGCGAAACCCAGGGCTCATGATAATAAATCTCGAATTCACGCTTAAAAGCGGGAGAATATCCCCCATGATTCCAGAATTCCGGCTCCTCCAAATGCAGCGCCTCCACGCCGGAATCAATCGCTATCTTCAGACGCTCGGTCAGATAATTTGTAAAGGAAATCGTCGGCACCATATACGGAACCGTGGGGTTATGTATGATTTGCCTGCCGTTCCGGTCCGTCTGCGCCTCATCCCAGTGCTCCCTTCCATCCCATTTCCCGTCAAGATAATCCTGATACTGTCCCCAGGAAATTCCCGTCATCAGGTGAACCACATAGCCCTGCTCCCGGTATTCCTGAACACGCCGCGGCATCGTATCATCGGTTCCGTAAACCATGACAAAATCGCAGCCCAAATCAAAGGATTTCCGAAAAGCGGCCCCTTCCTGAAAGCCGGTAAGCTCTTCGTGTCTGTCTCTGATATATCCCATATTCTCTCCCCTTTCTGTTATATCAGTTTCCTTATCGTACCGAAAATAAGCCCCGCACGCTATCAACTATTTATGGAAGTTTCGTTGCATTATTTTGTGAATTTGAAAGCGGACAGGCAAGACGCCCATCCGCTTTCATCATACCTTATTGAAGGATTCACAATAACTTATCGCATATCAGAACACAAAATCATCCCGTGTATCCAGTTGCCCGGTTATCCATTCCAGCATCTCCGGCAGTGCGCCGCTATTGCCGGTGCGCAGGTATTCCTGATAATCCAGAAGGATTTGCTTTGCCTCCTCCTCGGTCTCGGCGAAATAGGCGCGCTCTCTGTAATCCTTCTCCGTCGTGCCCTCAAAGGCGATTTCACTGACCTCGGCGTAACGCTCAAAGTTCGGCGCAATTCCGTCTATGGAATAACCGTTAATCTGTACAATCGGCCTGAGCTCTTTGTACTGCTTGACATATTCGTTTTCCGCGTCGGCTTCAAAGGCGTCCTTTTCACCCCACCAGCTTCTACGCTGGTCGGCGCACAAAACCCGGCCCAGCATATAGTTGATACCGAATTCGCGCAGTTCTTCCTTTGTGCCCTCGTTGTCTTCGTTATACTTTGCTGTCCATTCCGCGTTCATGCGCGGTTTACCGTCTTCATTCATATCATAATGAACGCCTTCGATGCCATACTGGCACAGGCGTGCGCCCTCTTCGCTGTTGACATAATCCAAATAGGTCAGCGCGGCGTCAAGATTGGAGCAGGTGGTGGGGAAAATGATGGCCGGAGAACCGTTGCGGCCTTCTGAACGAACCTGAACATTCGTGGTTCCGTCTTCAAAATCCAACGGGCCGACCCATGTGTATCTCATTTCAGGATTGGAGTTGTAAAGACCCGTCAACTGTGTGGATTTGATGATAACGCCGTATTGCGCCGACGCGAACAGCGCCGTACCGTTGCCAACTTTTTCATCCGCCTGGGCGTCCGAATGCTTGAAGCACTCTTTATCCAGGATATTTTCGTTTACCAGCTTCCATAGGAACAGGTTCTTTTCAACAAAATTGTCAGTCAGCGCCATATACTGCACTTTGCCGTCTTCCAGCGTATAGCCTGTGGTGGAATCTGTCAGCTGGTACGGTTTATAGTTTTGCTGATAACCGGTATAGTCCCAGCCCTCATGGTATGTAGTTGCCACAATGCAGTCGTTGCCGTTGATATCCTTAAACCCATAATCGCGGGCTTTTACCATAAAAGCATAGAGTTCTTCCGTCGTTTTGATTTCGGTTTCATCAATCCCGAGAGCCTCCGGCACGTCGCCGCGTACAAAAACGCCATAGGCCCAGTTTGTATCATTTTCAACGCCCGCGCCCACTTCCTGCGGCAGGATATAGGTGGCACCATTAAACTCCGAATAATTGATGTCGTTTTCATAGTATTTCATGCCAATGGTGCCGATTTCATAGGCCTTCTGCAAATTTTCATAATTTGAGAGCTTATCGGAAATGTCGATGAGCCTTCCCTCCGCGCCCGCTTTTTTGATGACCGCGGTTTCACCGGAGGTGCCTCCCCAGTATGGCGCGTTGATAATATCCGGCATATCGCCCGAAGCGAACATCAGATTCAGCTTCTCCGTTTCACTCATCATGATGCCTTCAAATTCTACCGTAACCCCGGTTTTTTCCCGGATTGCCGTGGCGACCTCATTGTTGTACTGGTCTGCCGCCGTGTTGAACCCGCCGTTCCAGCAGATCAGCATTTTCAACCTGACATCGTCAAATGCCGTCGCCGTTGGATCCGCGTCCTCACGGCTTTCGTCATCACCTGTGCTGCTTCCCGTATCAGCGCTTTGGCTGCTTTCACTTCCTTCGTTGCTTTCACTGCCGCTGTTTGCATTGTCCTGACATCCGGCGAATACCGACAGTACAAGTGCGAGAACCAGCATCATTGCAATAACCTTCTTAGACATACTTACCTCCTTGATAATATTTATTTGAAATAGTATGAATCAGCCCTTGACCGATCCCACTACCATTCCCTTAACGTAATACTTCTGCAAAAACGGGTATACCACCACAATGGGCATGGTCAAAATCATAACAAACGCCATCTGCAGGGATTGTGACGTATAGGAGGTCATAGACCCCAGCGCCGTTTCCTGCCCCACCTTCACCGTCTGGTTGGCCGTGGCTTCAGCAAGCAGCTGCTGTAATACCGTGGACGCGGGCTTCAGGCTTTGAACACTTTGATAATACGCGCCGGTGAACCAGTCGTTCCAGTGTCCCACGCCGATGAGCAGCGCAAGGGTTGCCAGCACCGCTGTGGAAATCGGCAGATAGATCTGAAACAGGATGCGGATGTCACCGGCTCCGTCAAGCTGCGCCGATTCTCGCAGCTCCTCCGGAATGGTGCTGAAATTCGTTCGCATTAATATGAAATTGAAAAAGCTGTATATCCCGGGAAATATGTAAAGCCAAAAGCTGGAAGTCAGGCCGAGAGTGCGCAACTGAAGGTAATAGGGAATCATACCTCCGCTGAAAAGCGTTGTAAAGTAAAACAGAAACGTGATCCCCGTTTTCCCGGGCAATGACTTTACGGACAGCGCATAAGCCAAAATTGCAGTGACTAAAATTCCGAGCACCGTGCCCAGCAGCGTTCTTGAAACGGATATGAACAGGGACGGCATAATCCGTTCGTCTTTAAACGCCATTTCGTAATTCTGTAAAGTAAAATCCCTTGGCCAGAAGTAAACGCCGCCTTTGAGAAAATCTCTTCCCGTATTAAATGATGCCACAAGCACATACCAAAACGGATACAACGTTACAAATCCGAATAATGTTAGAAATATTCCGTTGCAAGCCGTAAATATTTTTTGCCCCTTGGTTCTTCTCTTCATCTTCTCCCCCCTCACCACAAGCTGACTTCTATGGTTTTCTTACTGATAAAATTAGCTAAAACCATTAAACTGATGGAAAACACCGACTTGAAAAGCCCGATGGCCGTCGCATACTCAAAACGCCCGTAATTGAGACCGGTATTCAGGATATATGTATCCAGAATTTCAGATATCTGTGTGTTTGCGGGCTGCCGCAGCAATAAAATCTGATCGAAACCGGCATTCAGAATGCTGCTGATTGCAAACAGGAACATAATTCCGATGGTCGCCTTAATACCGGGAAGCGTGATATGCCACGTGCCTTTCAGCCGCCCCGCACCGTCAATTTCAGCCGCCTCGTAAAGCTCGGGATTGATAGCCGTCAAAGCGGAGAGATAAATAATGGAATTCCACCCGGCATTCTTCCATATATCGGAAAAAACCACAAGCGGATAAAAGGTGTCCTTTGAGCCCATGATAAAGACGCTTTCCAGCCCCATCATATTCCGGACATTGTTGACAATGCCGCCATACGGCGTAAAAATAGCCGTCATGATCTGAACGACGACAACCCATGAAACGAAATTAGGCAAATAGCTCATGGTTTGAATCGTGCGCTTGAATTTTGTCGAACGCACCTCGTTGAGCAGAAGCGCCAGCAGCACCGGCGCCGGAAAACAAAGCACAAGTTTCATTCCGCTGATGATCAGCGTGTTTCCGATAACCGTCCAAAATTCCGGTGACGTGATAAATTTTTCAAAATGCTTGAAGCCGATCCACGGACTGCCGGTGATCCCCAGGTTATACTTGTAATCCTTGAATGCCAGTGTTGCCCCATACATCGGCTGATACTGAAATAGAATCAACCATACGATCAGCGGAAGAATGAACAGATATAATATTCTGTGGTCCCAAATACGCTGCCCGAGTGTTTTATTCTTCAGTCCCTGCATGTTGACAGCCGTTTTTCCCATCTTCGCCAAATCAGCACCTCCTCTTTCATTTGCACTATTCTAACCCAATTTTTGACAACCGCCTATAAACTTTTTTAACTTTTTTTGTGCACTATTTTATCCATTTTGCGATTTAAGATATATGTGCAGGTGTCAACCGCATTTAACGCCGCCGCCCATTTGTATATCAGCTCTCCACGCTTACTGCTTAGGCAAAAAGCTTTGCTTGTATATTCTTGCTCAACGGCAACAATGTGACAACCATAAAAAATGAATGAAATTCCGGGCATAAAATAACGCTGCGAACACTTTGTCACTCCTGTCAGTTGACAGGGTGTTCACAGCTTATTGCGCTATATCATTTATCTTGAAAACAATCTGCCGGAAAGCAAAAGATGAAACAGGCGCTAACCCTTTATTTGTCGATACTGCGACGGTGTAACGCCATGCATGTTTTTAAACAGACGCATAAAATAACTCAAATTGTTAAAGCCGCAGGATTCCGCAATCTTCCCCACTGAAAGCGTCGTATCCAAAAGCAGTTTTTCCGCATGTTCAATGCGCCGGTTGATGATATATTTCGATATGGTGATTCCATGTTCCTTTTTATAACAGGCGGAAAGGTAACCCAGCGATATGCAGAATTCCTTTGCCAGCTCATTGGTGCCAATGTCACTGTCGGCATAAGAATTATCGATATATTCCTTCACACGCAGCATAAGATTCTTGGTGCAGTCATTGTAACTGCTTTCCGAATCAAAGCTGTTATGTAAAATAGCCAGAAGGTTCTCCGCAACATCCGAAAGTGTTTCAAAAACATTCAGAACAGAGCCGCTGATGCTTTCAGAGCCCAGGAAGGGCAAGAGGCGGACACCATTTTTATATCCGGTAACGGAAATGGTATTTACGATGCCGGTATACATTCTGCGAAGACCCAGCCGTTCTTTTCCATCGAAGGCCAGAACCATTTCCCGCAGCAGCTCACCCGCTTGGGAAAGGCTCCCGCTTACAATCAATTTTTTCAGAATACTGAAATAATCCATGTCATCATCGGATTGGGATGTCTGGAATCCCCGGTAAAGCAGCGTCCCCTTCCTTGCCGCATCGGGAATACAAAGCCGCAGGTCCAGTGCTAAAATAGCCTCCTGATACATATCCGCGGAAAGGGAGTCATGGGACAGGCTTCCGGACATGGCAATGTAAATATCATAGGCGCGGTCAATGCTGTTTTTGATTCTGTCCGCGTTATTCTGCATGTCTTTTTCAGCAATACTCCGTTTTTCCCGGAAAGAAGCCAACAGGACATACAGTATATTTTCATGCTCAATACTGCCGGTCACAATACCTTGCATGTTCTTTTCCTTCTCTATACATTCCTGAATGATATTTTGCATACCAAAAACCAGAATGTCTTTTTTTTGCCCTTTTTGTGATTTTTCCATGTCGTAACGTGAAAGCCGCACAATATACATTTGATACCATTTACAATCTTCACCGAAAAATGAGGCGATCACGTTTCTTCCTTCCCGCCCGCCGCTGGAAATGAACGCTCCCATATGTTCCTGCAGCATATGCTCCTGCAGCGTTTTTCGGAATAAATCATTGTCCTTGGAAAGCAGGAAGCTTTCCCGGTGCTTTCGGACAATTTGGGTTGCCTTTGTCAGCAGCTCCTTCACCTCGCCATTCTTTACCGGCTTTAATAAATATCCGCATACCCCCAGGGTAACCGCTTCTTTGGCAAACGCGAAATCCTGATACCCGCAGATGATACCGGCGACAAGATTCGGATGGATTTTTTTCGCCTCGCGAATCAGGTCCAGCCCGTTCTTTTTCCCCATTTTGATGTCGGTCAGCAGGATATCCGGCTGGTTGGCGCATATGATTTCCAACGCCTCCTCCGCACTTTCCGCTTCCATAATCCAATGAAAGGGAAAACCGCTGGCGCCCACGCTGTAATACACGCCTTCCAATGCAAGCTTTTCATCATCTACAATTAAAATTGTATACATATATCCCTCTTATTCATTTATTTCTTTATTGTAAAGCAGCAACAGCTTGACACAGGTAAAGGATGCCTCGTCAGTGGAAAGTGAAAGTCCGCATTCCCTGCTGTAAAACAGCTTGAGACGCTTGTGTACGTTGATAATTCCCACCGCGCCGGACTCCTCCACATCTCTCGACGGCTCAAGAGAGTTTTCCCGCATCAGCTTGTCATTGACACGATCCAGCTTTTCCTGATTCATGCCCATGCCGTTATCCAGTACATACAGCTTGACAAATCTGTCTTCCCGCACAGCGGAAATCAGGATCTCATGGGGCCTGCCGTCCGGCGGATTTTCACGAAAACCGTGCTTAAAGCAGTTTTCCACCACCGGCTGCAAAATCAGCTTTGGCACATTGCAGTCCAGCAGCTCCCGCGGCACCGACACCCGATACACGAAATTCTTATTGTAGCGGATTCCCTGTATATACAAATAATCCTGAACATTTTTCAGCTCATCGGATAATTTTACACTGCTCCGGGATAAATCGGATGAATAACGAAACATGTCGCTGAGGGCCAAAATCATTTCACGACTGTCCTGCGCACCCTCCATTTGGGCAGTAACGGCGATGGAGTTCAGTGTATTATATAGAAAATGCGGATTGATATTCGCCGAAAGCGCCTCATACTGTGCTGTAATATTCTGTATTTTCATCTTGTATTCTTCTTCAATGAGTGTACGGATCCGGTTCTGCATTTGGATGGTATGCCGCTTGATTTTGCCGATTTCATCGCTGCGGCGCTCCTTTTCATACTGCATCAGGGAAGTGTTTTCATCAAAATGATCCAGCAAACCGACAACAAAACGGATACGCCCCTTAAAATTCCGGTAAAACACCACAAGCAACAACAGGGTAAAAGCAAGCAGTATCATCAGAACGATAACCAGCAAATACGTGCCGATTCCGGAAAAAAAGTGCATCATGGACATTTCTTCATACAGGATGATGACGACGGCGTTCATACCCGCAATCTGTTCGGCGGCCACCCACATGTTGGAGCCGGCAGTCCACATATGTTTATCGTCCGTCCGTTCACAGTAGCGATTATATTGCTCACAGGCTTCGTCTTCCAGGTTCGCATTGGCGCTGTATACCAGCAGGCCGTCCTGCTCCACGGAGAACAGAAACGGATACCCGTTAATTTCATTTTGTGTGGAATTATCGTTTTCAAAAAAGCCCTTTGTTTTGATCCACATCGCCTCATAGCAGTCTGTCCTGCTGTACAGGCCGTAATCCGCCGTATTGTAATTATTGATGGTTTTCAGCAAAAAGAACAGATATTCGTTATTGATCTGATCATATAAAAAGGTACTGTATTCACTTTCGCCCCTGTACATAAATTCCTCATACCAGGGCTGCTCCCGCATACTGCCGCTGGCCACAAAATATCGGCCGTCTGTCGGCAGATCACTGAAAAAAACATGCCGCTCCAAGTATTCTTGGTCTGTCAATAAATATGTGGTCGAGTTGATGGTTTTATTCATTTCTGTGCTGAGTGTCGCCATTTCAGCGATACTGACATCCTGCCGGAACAGATTACTGCGTACAGAGGGATTAAGAGCCGTAACCTGCATGGCCGTATCGTACCGTTCCAGCTGGTGCTCGGCCGTTCCGACAATTCCGCCGGTCATGGCCTCATAAACTCCGCTGCGGTATACCTCCGTTGTCGATGCGGTATTGACAAAGAGATTTACCAAAATCAATGCTGTAAGTAAAATCAATATCGTTGTGATAATTGTCAGTGTGCGCATAGAATCCATTTTATGCATTATCATCCCCCTTGTAATTTATGACTATTTTATTTAAGAATTTTCATCCAGATTTGACGTTTTGATGTAAGAATAGCATAACATTTTCTTTTTTCGTTGGCAAGCTCTCGCAGAAGACCTCAAAATAGCGCATACAAAATCTCAAAAATAGTCAATTGTATTTCATCAATAATTTATTATAATTGATTTAAAATTGTTTCTAAAATGAAAAATCCGGCGTCGCATTTGCGATTTCGCTACCACAGCGCATAACACCCACCGCTGACAAAACCCGAGGGGACGGCCGCTTTAAGCCGTATCATTGAAGCGGTCTATCTCTCAGCGGCGGAAAACCGCACTGTCTATTTTGATGAATGAATAAGCAACGGAATGTATTGTGATTTTCTTTCATCATAGGCATTTTCAGAAGTTAAAACAATGCACTATTTTTCGTTCTTCCTATGCACTATTTTACGACAACAAAATACGGGAGCCTCATGCATGTGTCCGCATGAGGCTCCCGCTTTCCAATGTAAGCATTCATTGGGTACTGTCAGGAGGACAACCGCCTCACAGTACCCGGCTTCCATATATGATAGAACTCCCCTTTCAGCTCAGGTATTCATAAACCCGACATTGTCGCCGGGGTCGAAACCGGACAGAGAGGTATCGGTCATCAGCTTTCCGCGCTGCACCACGAAATGGCCGTAGCGGCTTCGCAGGCTGTCGATGCTGTTCTCCAGGTCATCCCGCCGCAGGGAGCGCTTCTGCTCCGGCAGAAAGCCTTCCTGCACATAGGTCCCGCTCTCCAGGTTGCAGCCCCGCACACCAAGCCCGCGTATGGCCCTGCCCCTTTCGCGGTTCTCACGGAACAGCGCAAGGGCCATGTCAAAAATGTCCTGCGAGTTGCTGACCGGCTGAGATAATGTCCCCTGGCGCTCAAAGCTGCTCATGTCCGAGTAGCGGATCCATATCTGAACCGTGCGGCATTTAAATTTCTGCTCCCGCATCCGTTTTGCCACGGATTCCGCCAGCACATACAGCGTGATTTTGATATCCTCCTCGTTTTTCAAATCCCGAGGCGTCGTGGTGCTGTTCCCAAAGGACTTTATCGGGTCGCTTTCATGCCCGTGCACCGCCGATATGTCATGCCCGTTTGCCACGGCCCACAGCTGATGGCCGAACACACCAAACTTTGCTTTCAGCGCATCGGCGCTGGTGCGGGCTAAATCTCCAATGGTGAAGATGCCGAGCGCATGCAGCTTCGGTGTGGTGGCCCAGCCTGAGCCCCACATATCCGACACCGGGAGATTCCAGATAATGGTTTCCATATCTTCCCGGTTAAATACCGTCGTCGCGTCCGGTTTCTTGTAGTCACTGCCGAGCTTTGCGAACATCTTGTTCCAGCTGACTCCGATGGATACGCTGACGCCCAATGTTTCTTTCATGCGTGCGCGGATATCGTCGGCAATGGCCTTTCCGCTGCCAAATATTCTCAGGCTGCCGGTGACATCCAGCCAGCATTCGTCAAGCCCCAGGGTTTCAACCAGGTCCGTATACTCATAGTACATGGCCTTTGCCATTCGGCTGTGCTTTAAATACCAGTCGTAATGCGGCGGTATCAGGATGATGTCCGGGCAGTCCTTTTTCGCTTTCCATATCGGATTCCCGGTCGTCACGCCGCACAGCTTCGCCTCCTGGGATTTTGCCAGCACAATTCCGTGCCGGGCCTCCGGATCGCCGACGACGGCTACCGGTTTTCCTTTGAGCGCCGGATTGTATACCGCCTCTATGGACGCGTAGCAGTTATTCATGTCGATATGCAATATGGTTCGGTCCATTTCTTCACCTCGAACACTCGTTCTATCCTTATTATAGAACAAGCGGGTGGGCGAAACAAGCGGAAATTCGTATTAATCAACCACATGCACAGTAAAATTTTTCGACAAATAAATCCTTACCCCGCAAAAACAGGGCGCGCAATGGTACGGTACCACTGCGCGCCCGTTTTTTTCATAAGTACGATATAAAATCACTCTGCTTCTTCAAAAATCCGGAAGCCCCAGGGCTCCAGTTCCAGCATATGGCCTTCCGAAACGGCAATTCCGGAAAGCAGCTCGACCGCGTCGCCGTGTAAATACGGCTGGGAAACGGTATCGCCGGAATAGTTGAAATAGTAGTGGATTTTCTTCCCCGCCTCATTTGATCCGTTTTTAATGATAAGCGGGAAAGCCGCCGTCTGTTCCTTGCCCCAGACACCCGCGCGCTCCAACACCGGCTTGAGGATTTCCTTTAAATAGGCCTTGGTGAGATAGCAGCCGATGTAAGTGGCGGTGCCCTTTCCAAAGCTGTTTTCCGTTACGGCTGCATAGCGTCCCCAGAATTTATGATCATAGGCCGCCAGTGTTCTGGCTGTGGTGGGCATCAACAGCTCCATCCAAAGGCTGATTTTCCGGTCCTCCTCCGGCACGTCGAAATCCCCCGCGGTCAGAGAGACATTCTTTGGCAGCGAAAACTGGTCATAGGTGATGCCGAGGCATTCTGTCAGGCCGTGAGGCTGACTGTCCGGGTAAACGGTGACATACTCATCTGTAAAACCCGTTTTAAAGGTCGTCACCAGATGTGCGCCGTTTTTCACATAACCGGATAACCGTCTCAGCAGCGCATCCGGCGCGCTGTAAAGTGCCGGAACCAGCAAAACCTCATACTTTTCAAGGCTTTCGGCATCCTCGGGAGAAATAATATCGCATTCGATATTCATCTCATACAAGGCATCGTACAGAAGCCGGAAAAAATCATTATAATCGGTCTTCCCATCCGGCATTTTGAAGCAGTCAAGGGCGGTGAGCGACTCATTACTGACCAAAATGGCCGTCCTGTTTTCTTTTTTCAGGTTCACAAGCTTAGGGCTCAGGCGCGCAAAATCATGCCCTATCGTACAGGCCTCCCGATAGGGAATATTTTCTTCGAGATTGTGGCTGAGCAGACCCTTCCAATAGGTTTCTATGGCGTTATGGATGGAGTGCCAGTGCCAATACATGACCGCATTCGCGCCGGACGCCAGATGGCTGAAGGCCTGCATGCGCAGCTGCCCGTCATAGGGCGTCCAGTTTACATGGCCCTGCGCCTGCGTCTCAATGACGAGATAATTGTTATTTTTCAGGCAGCGGATCAGATCGCCGCCAAATGCGATTTCCTTGCCGCTGAGATCATCCTGCGTCACGTGATAGATATCACAGCCCGCAATGGTCAGCGCCGCCGAAGCCTTCTTGTGGTCCACATCGGGCTGTACGCCGTAGGAATGTCCGCGCCACGCAAAATCGAAGTTGTGAGTGACAAACTGGTCCTCACGTACATACTCCCCGATGATATCCGCCTGCCACTGCAAAAACTGCGTAACAAGATTCCGGCGGAACTTTTCAAACTCCGCCCGGTAGCTGCCGTTGATGCTTCCGGTGGGATCCGGGAGATTCTCCCAGCTGTCAACGCGGTTGCTCCAGTAATTGAAGCCGAAGGCGCGGTTCATCCCGTCGACTGTTCCGAAGATGTCCCGCAGATAGCGGGTGAACCGCTTCAGCACATTCGGCCCCGCGGTATTGTAATGCTTTGTCTCATTGTCCAGCTGGAAACCGATGACATTTGGATATTTCTGCACACATTCTGTAAGCCTACGGATAACGCGCTCCGCGTAAAACCGGTATGCGGGGCTTGTAATGTCCATATTTTGGCGGCGGCCGTATTTTTCCTTGCCGCGCTCAGTAAAAGCCAGTACTTCGGGATTTTCGGCGGCCAGCCACGGGGGAATCGCATAGGTGGGCGTACCGACAATCACGGATATTCCGGCTTTATGGGATGCCTCCAGCACCCGTTCCACATGGGTAAAATCGAACACGCCGCTTTGCGGTTCCTCCGCCGCCCATGTCGATTCGGCAATGCGGATGACATTGATGCCGGCCTTTTGCATCATTTCCATATCCCGACTGAGCCGGTCACCGGGCATATATTCATCGTAATACGCGCAGCCGTAAAGCAGCCTTTCCAAATGGTTCAAAATTTTCATCCTCCCATAACAATAAATTGTTTGTACAAGTTATTGTACAAGCAATTTCTCTTCGCCGTCAAGCTCTTTTGGCTGCATATTTCAATTGACAAAATGAATGTTATGCGTAACAAACGAAAAAGCGCGGGCATATACCGTATACGTTTTTAATCAAAGCGATGAGCAGATTAATTTTCTTCATCCGTGGCATACAGCGGATTGGCTCCGCGCACGGCTCCGCCGTATTCCCGCCGAAGCCGTGAAAAAGCGCGGTATACCTCGCAGGGAACCTCCACATGCGCGGTAAAGCCCCTGCCCCGGGGCCCATAGCCGTCCTCATCATCCGTAAGGCGCTGAATTTCTCCGAGCAGCAGGTTGACATAACGTTCCAGCTCCCATAAACCTAAAATATCCGTGTCGTATTTGAAACCGTCGCCATCCGCCAGTACATGCACCGCATAAGAAGCATAGTTGACGACGACGGTTTTCTCCGCGTATTTTCGCATCACCGCGTCCATGCGGCGCTGCATGGCGGCATCCTGCATAAGAATCGCCGAATGATGTGAAACTCCCTTTGCCTTCAGTAATTCCAGCATATTGGTGATATTGTTACCGCAGTTTGTCGAGCGGGTTTCCAGAAAATCAGGAGCCAGCCCATACCGCCTTTGTAAATACGCCGCGAAGATCTCCGCTTCCGACAGCCCCTTGCATTCGATATCCGGATATTCCCGGCTCAAAACGAGGCGCAGATCCTGTGTTGTATGCCCTTCGCCGCCTACGATGATATAGCGCTTGGCGACTTCGTTTTGCATGGCCTTCACGAGCTCATCCCCGCCATAGAGGATGCTGCCGCCAAACAGCGCCATGACATCCGCCTGCTCAAAACCGAAGCCTTTTTTCAAAGCCTCCCTCGACAGTTCCGGAATATCACGCATCCCGCAAAATGCACCCAGCACATTGATCGCTTCTGCAATCTTCTCATGATTCATATATCACCTTTCCCTACACTGTTTCAGTCCGGCTGCCCGTTTTCATCCGCCGGATTGACAAACATGGTCTGATAGTTTACATAAATCACCATTCCGGGCTTTGCTCCCTGGGGCTTGCTGACATGCCGTATCTGCGTGTAGTCCACCGGCACTTTCGCTGAATCCTTGGCGCGGCTGTGTTTTGCGGCCAATGCCGCCGCAAACTCCATCGCGCGTTCTGTCGGTTCACGGCCCTCGGTAATCAGCACGGTATGGGAGCCCGGTATATTTTTCGTATGGAACCATATGTCGTTGTTATTGGATGTTTTGGTCAGTCTGTCGTTCTGACGGTTATTCCTGCCTACACAGACCGTGAAATCATCGGGGCCCTCAAAGCGCAGCGGAGCACTGACAGACGGCGCCTTCTCCTTTTTGCTGCGTATGACGCGAATATATCCCTCTTCGGCCAACTCCGCTTTGATTTCAGCGAGATCCTGCTCGGTTTTTGCGCGGCTGAGCGCTTCAAATACGCTTTCGATATAAGCAAGCTCATGATTTGCTATGGAAATTTGCTCGGTCAGCTTTTTCTCCGCCGTCTTCGCCTTGCGGTATTCGTTATAGTATTTTTGTGCGTTTTGGCTGGGGCTCAGCATTTCATCCAGCTTAATGTCAAGTACCGGCAGCGCATCATCATAAAAGTTTTGCAGCCGAACGCTTTTCATGCCCTTTTCAATTGCATACAGATTCGCGCTGATAAGGTCCCCAAAAATTTTTAATGTGTCACGCTTCGCACATTCCGCAAGCTCAGCCTGCTGGGCGGCAATTTTCCGCGACAGTCTGTTCGACGCCCCCGAAAGCAGCTTCAGTATATCCTGCTCCTTTACGCGCATTCGCTCCATTGTGTCACGCTCGTGATAAAAATCCTCAAGCAACTCGGAAAAAGACGCCTTCTCTGAAACAATGGCGAATATGCCGTACTGCGCCGGATTGATGAAGGAAAAATCCAAGGGCTTTCGCCGCTTGTCCACCACCATATACGGCTTTCCCTTATAGCCTTCCACTGTCTCCTTCATCTGCTGATAGAAAAAGGACAGCCGTAAGTACTGCTCATCTGTCATTTCTTTTGTATAAAGATCCGTTCCCCTGCCGGTCTGATACTGCAGCTCGCGGCAAACAATCGGCGACACCCCCTGAAGCACCGAAAGCAGCGCTTTGGAAAGCTCCATGTTCTTTGGCAATGCCTGCAGTGCCATTTTAAGCTCCGCCGCGCAGGTCTGCAGCATGCTCAGCTTATCCTGCGCCGGGGGCAGATGGTATGTGATTCCGGGCAATACCAGCCGCTTAGAGGACATGGCGGCGTCCACACGCTTTAACGCGTCCACAATTTTTTCCCGCTCGTCGCAGAGGATGACATTGCTGTATTTTCCCATAATTTCTGTGTGAAGCGTCAGCGGCACACGGTCTCCAAGCTCATTCACGGCTTCAAACACAAAGCTCAGCACCCGCTCCAGCTGGGGCTGTTTGATATCCACAAGCTTTGCTCCGGACAGCCGTTTGCGCAGCAGCATGCAGAACATCGGCGGCTGCTTTGGGTTTTCCACCGCCGTGCGCAGGACGTTCACTCTCGGATTGTTTGCCCTGGCGGAAAACAATACCTTTACAGCCGCTTCCCGTGTACGAAAGGCAAACACAAGTTCATCCCTGTTGGGCTGATGGATTTTATCCACCCTTGCCCCTTCCAGCTTTCCTCTCAGTTCATGTCCTATATGATGTAAATAAATACCGTCCAGCGCCATAGTATCCCCCTATACCACCGTAAACGGCGGCCGCTCCTGCTTTGCCGGAATGAACCCCACATTCGGAACCGTCCGTTTCAGGTATTCCAGCAGCAGCGAATCAAATATTTTCTCTGTTTCATAATGCCCGGCGGAAATGACCGTCATACCGCTCATGGCGGCATAAAGCTCCTCATGGTGCTTCATTTCACCGGTTATATAGGCGTCTGCCCCTCGCCGAAGAGCCTCTTGCACATATTCTCCCCCGCTGCCGGTACAGAAAAACACGCGGGACACGGGTCCATCGCCCATACAGGCGCGAACCGCCCTTAGAAAAAGCTGCTTTTTCACATACGCGATAAACTCCTCGGGCTGCAGTACCTGCGGCAGCGAACCGGAAAAAAGGATATATCCCGTACCATACTCCAATTCACCGGAAACGGCGGACAGCCCAAGGATTTTCGACAGTGCAATATTGACGCCAAAGCTGGGGCACATATCGAGATTCGTATGGACGCAAATGGCGTGAATCCCACTTTGAGCCAGCAAATACGGCACACTGTCCGATGATACGGTGTGAAGCGGATCAAAAATCACCGGGTGATGGCTGATGATCAGGTTACAGTTTTTCTCTTTGGCCTCACGCGCCACCGCCGGTGTGATATCCAGCGCGATGAGCGCCCGGTTTACCTCCGCCTCCCGGTCTCCTACCAAAATACCCACATTGTCAAAATCCATTGCCGATTCGAACGGTGCGATTTCATCAATGGCATGATAGATATCGATTACCCTTGTCATGTAGCCTCCCCTATGTATCGTGTGCGGATTTCATCCATGATACCCGCTATTGCCTCCGCCTTACCCATATCACCTGTTTTTTGCGCTCCCGCTGCCTCCTGAGAGAGTATGCGTAGAACCTTTTGCGCATATGGCTTGCTGTCTTTTACCGCCGGCAGCCTTCCCATATAGGGGTACAGCGCAGCGCAGCGCGGCTCCTTCCGGTCAGCAAAAACGGCCAGCATCACTGTATAGACCTTTCCCGCATCACATACGGGTTTTTCTTCTTCGAGAATAAATCCGTTTTCAAAAAGCCAGACCCTAAGCCGCGGATCATCCTTCATTGGCTGTAAAATCAATCTAATCTTATCATTTCGCACAAAATCGGCGGCGGCTAATATATCGGTAATTAGCGTACCGCCCATGCCTGCGATGATGATGTCCGTAACCTTTTCATCGGTTATACCCTCAAGGCCGTTTCCAAGCACTGTGTACAGCCTGTCCTCCACCTGATATTTTTCCGCGTTGCGCCTGGCGGAATCCAACGGCCTTTCCCGCGCATCCGAAGCGTATGCGTACGGCACCCTGCCCGACTTCAAAAGCCATATCGGCAAATACGCGTGGTCGGTTCCGATATCCGCCGCCACCCCTCCTGGCCGGACAAATCCGGCGCACGCGGCGAGCCTTGCTCCCAATTGAAAAAGCGGTCTTGCCATGTTCCTCTCCCCTTACAATTTCACAAAAGACAGAGCAGCCGTCTTTTGCCAGAAGCTGTTACGCGGCAGCGCGGTAGTGGAAACAGGCGCCGCCTTTCAATTTTTACTGCCGTAAAAACAGTGCCGCCCGGAAAACCGTGCGGCACTGTACGTTCATTCTTGCACTTTTTACCGGGCTCCTGATTACTTGGACGCGATGTGCTCATTCAGCTTGTCAAGAAGCTCCTGATAATCCACGCCATGTACGGCGCAGGCTTGTTCCACCGTTTCACCGCGGGATGCGGGACATCCCAGGCAGTGCATACCCATTGACAGAAAGAATGGGGCTGTGGAACTGTCTATATCCAATATATCGCCAATAATCGTGTCTTTTGTAATTGTTGTCATTTTAACGCCTCCTTAATGTTTTACTTCCCGTATCATTATAATACCCATATGAGGGCTTTGCAATACCTATTTTCCGGATTTACACAGAAATGGTAACTTGGGTATGACATTGCCGTTTTATTTTATAAAGGGATGAACAGGTCGTAAAACGGTCATACCTTTCCTCAAAAAAACGTAAAGCGAGCTGTTGTATAGTGCGTGAACATGCACTGTACAACAGCTCGTCTCTCCGTTGGGTTTGCTGTGTAAATCGAAAACTCAGGCCTATCCTTCTTCCTTCATACGGGCAAAGCACTCACTGCAATATACAGGGCGGTCTTCACGCGGTTTGAAAGGGATTTTTGCCTCGCCGCCGCAAGAAGCACATGTTGCAATGTGCATTTCGCGTTCCGATCTTACGGCCTGCTTACGATTGTCGCGGCATTCCTTGCATCTTTGCGGCTCGTTTACAAAGCCTTTGGAATCATAGAACTCCTGTTCACCCGCTGTAAACACGAATTCCTGGCCGCAGTCTTTGCAGATGAGAGTTTTGTCTTCGAACATTTTGTTATACCTCGCTTCGGTTAAAAGATATTTGCCCTTGACGGAATTGCACCGCCCGATTGAACAACGCCTCCTACAGCATGGGCATATGTAAATCTGTTCTTGCAGATTTGAGGTTCATTGTGCGCGGCTGTTTTTTAGTTTTGATCGTACCCTATGCATGGCATTGTCAAAAGCTTTAACGGTTATTCCGGCCCTTTTTTCAATATCCGAACGTTTTACACCGCTTAAATAAAGACTGAGAACCTGCCGTTCCATTGGGGAAAGCAGTCCCTGAATCTTCCGGTTCATCACTTCCATATTTTCTTTGATTTCCAAAAGCTCAGCCGGATCCTCGCGGTCGGCGGCGCCTGCCATATCTCTGCCGTCAAGAGACGCTGAGGTGGTTAACAACATATTTTTTTTACTCTGATATCGTCTGTAAGCGCCGATCATACGGTTCTGAATGCAAATACGCGCATATGTTTGAAAGGAGGCCCCCATACTGTCGTCGAATGATTTTGCAGCGACAAAAAGACCAAAATAGCCTTCCTGTATCAAATCCTCCATATCCGGCGACAATGCGGTTTTGGGTGCTTCTGCTTTCAAACGGATCAACCAGCCATAACGCGCGCTGAGTTCTGTAAAGGCATCGAAATCGCCTTCCTTGACATGTGAAAGCAAATCGCTCTCCGTTGCATCCTCATAACGCTTCGGCATCCGGCACCTCATCTATCATTCTGTAAGCTCCATACAGACACAATACCCGATAAAACAGGGATTTTCCTATATTTGCTATCATATCCTAAAGATTCTTCCACGTCAAGTAATATTTGTCAGAATCCGCTAAAAAGCCTGCTGTTTTTTTCTTTTTTTATTTTCTGTGATTTATTGTGTCATAATTTGTTGAATTTTGTATCCTGATACCGTATAATTATTCTTGAATCATATTATTTGTGAAGAAAAGAGTGATGGTGTGGTCGCAAAATCATATAGTATGGGGCTTTTTGGCATGGATGCCTTTCAAGTTGAAGTGGAAACAGATATATCCCAGGGGCTTCCTGCCTTTGAACTGGTCGGTCTTCCCGATACAGCCGTTAAGGAATCGCGCGACCGTGTCCGCTCCGCTCTGAAAAACTGCGGCTTCACCTTTCCCGTCAGCCGTATTACGATGAATCTGGCTCCGGCGGATAAACGAAAGGAAGGCCCCATTTACGACCTTCCGCTGTTGATTTCACTGCTGAAGGCCACCGGGCAATTGCACGCAGATATCGATAACGCTGTATTTATCGGCGAGCTTTCCCTCTCCGGTGAGCTGCGCCCGGTCCGGGGTGTACTGCCGATGGCCATCAAGGCGGGGCAGCATCACTTTCAGTATCTTTTTGTCCCCTATGAAAACGCCGCGGAGGCCGCAGTTGTTCGGGACCTTACCGTGATACCGGTGAAAACCGTGATGGACTTGATCCGCCACTTACATAAGGAAACGGAAATCCCGGCGGCAACGGCCGATTTTCAAGCAGATGCGGACAATTCGCTCATTCCGGATTTCGCCGATGTGAAGGGGCAAAAGGCCGCCAAACGCGCGCTGGAAATCGCCGCCAGCGGCGGACACAATATTTTAATGATTGGCTCGCCCGGCTCCGGGAAAAGTATGCTGGCCAAGCGTCTGCCATCCATCCTGCCGGGCATGACATTCGAGGAATCCATCGAAACCACGAAAATCCACTCTGTGGCCGGCAACCTGAAAAACGGCGCTTCTCTTATCCGCACACGCCCGTTCCGTTCGCCGCATCACACCGTTTCCACCGCCGGACTTTCCGGGGGCGGTACGGTGCCAAGACCCGGAGAAATCTCACTGGCGCACGGCGGCGTGTTATTTCTGGATGAGCTGCCGGAATTCTCACGCGGCGCGATGGAGGTGATGCGCCAGCCCGTTGAGGACGGCGTGGTCACAATTTCCAGGGTGAACGGTACGGTGACCTATCCGTGCAGCATCATGCTCGTCGCAGCCATGAACCCCTGCCCCTGCGGATACTTCGGCCATCCCAGCCGCCCCTGCACCTGCTCGTCAAAATCGGTGGACAAGTACCTCGCAAGAATTTCCGGCCCGCTTCTTGACAGGCTCGACCTGCACATTGAAGTACCGCCCGTGGAATTTGACGAACTGACGGGAAAGGAAAACGGAGAAGACTCCGCCGCCATCAAAAGGCGAGTGGAAATGGCCCGCAAAATTCAGCGCGGACGCTTTGAAGGCACCCCCATCCAAAGCAATTCCGGAATCCCCGCCTCCATATTGCGCGATGTCTGCCGCACTACACCCGCCGCGGAGCAGCTGCTTCGAAAAGCCTTCGAACGCCTGGGACTTTCCGCCAGAGCCTATGACCGGGTATTGAAGGTTTCGCGCACCATCGCCGATCTGGATGAGAGCGACTTTATCGACATCCGCCACGCGGCGGAAGCGGTACAGTACCGAAGCCTTGACCGTAAGTATTGGATGCACGAGCTGTGAAGGCTGCAGCGTTCCACAGTTTGGTGATATACCTTGCCTTTTCCCAGTGCTTTTGCTACACTTTTATCAGATAAAAACCGGTTAAAGGAGATTTTTGATGAATTATATTCTATTTTTTCCAGATGAATTGCGGGCTGAAACACTTTCCTGTTACGGCAATCAGGTGATACACACGCCGCATTTTGACCGCCTTACCGAGGAAGGCGTTTTGTTCGAACAGTGCCATGTGCAAAACCCGGTCTGCACCCCCTCCCGCTGCTCACTTTTTAGCGGACAGTATGTCCATGTAAACGGGCACCGCTCACTGTGGAACCTCTTGCAGCCCCATGAACACAATTTACTGCGCTACATGAAAGACGCCGGTCATGAGGTGCGGGTCTACGGCAAAAATGACCTGCTGTCCCCGCAGGCCGCCGCAAAATCCACCGATATATTTGAAAGCCGTGCTTCACGCACCGCCTTTCCCCCTTCGCTTTCGGACACCGGGTACGATTTTCTGTTTGCCGAAACGCCGGGCGCGGTCACGGAACACAGCGATTATCAGAATTTAAAAGCGGGCCTGGATTTCATCCGGAGCCGAAAGCCGGATGACAAGCCCTTTTTTCTGTTTTTGCCTTTGCTCCTGCCCCAT
>Ga0153939_1000138_pt1 | contig 25122 bp, 21 predicted proteins | sample TSNJ023MetaG_FD_104734 | JGI IMG/M metagenome (GOLD analysis project Ga0153939, IMG submission 104734) | Attine ant fungus gardens microbial communities from New Jersey, USA - TSNJ023 MetaG | ecosystem: Host-associated > Fungi > Mycelium > Unclassified | place: USA: New Jersey, Brendan T. Byrne... | reverse complement strand
GGGCAGACGGTCCCAATCAATGGTGGCCTTCACTGCATCCTCATACTGGTTCACATCATCGGTGTAGAGGTAAAGACGACCATTGTTGAGATTCCATCCTTTTCTGTTGGAGTCTCCAATTTCGAAATTATAGATACGATTGGAATGCATTCCGAGGCCTGCCGCATAGCCCTGTTCGCTATGATAAACGGCCTTGTCGCCTACCGCGTACTGGTGGTAGCGCTGCACGTTCCCGATAGCTAGGTAGTTTTGATCTGCCATCAGGCTGTTTTTTAATGTAATTTCCGATATCGTGCCATTTGCGTTAAAGCTTCGATTGACTGTATCGTTCGACAGCCACTCTTTGATGTATCCGTATAGTTCGCTGCGATCCTTTTCATCTTTTGTGCTCTGGGCAAGACGCATCAAAGTGGTCATAACTGTTTTTCCCACTCCCAATGCTCCACCGGGGCGCGTGATGTCGCGGCCCTGACTCATATCCATCATCATGCCTTTGGCCATCAGGGGAATAAAGCTGTCATAAGCCATTTTATAGATATTTCCGAGGTCGTTGTTACTGACATCCCATTGGCTGCCGTTGAGATAGTACAGGATTTCCACAATATCACGGAACATTCCCGTACCATAGCCGCCGTTATACAGGTGATTGCCATGATAGATATAGGTGCCGTCTGCATAAAAGCCTTCTCCGCTGTTCGTGAATCCAAGAAACTGGGGATATAGAAGCTGAACATCGGCAAGTAGATCGGCATTTTTTGTGACAATACCGGCATAGAGATCGCATTTGCGGCGCCAGATGCCGTTGGTGGTTTTGTCGCTGCGGGAAACGTTGCCATAATCCGGCCATTTCAGACAGGGTTTTACATAGTTTTCAATTTGTTGGGGGGTCAAATCTTCCCACATCATCATAACGGTGGTAAGCAGGCGCATGGGGTTGCCGATGCTCCAGGAAAACCAGTTTCCATACGGAGCCGAATTTTCATTGTAGTGATGTTCATACATGTAATCGAGCCCGTCGATGATGATCTGCTTGGTCCGGTCATCTTTGTAGAACCGCGTGCCCCGTGTGGCGTAGGCGGCGGCGATTCCCTCAATGCGTTCATAGGTCATCTGGTTTTTGTCGGAGTCGTACCAGCTGCCCCGGTCGCCCAGCGGATAATCCTTGAATATGCGATCTGCTTGAGTATCGTCCAAAAGGTCGATATATTTCTGTGCTGTCTCCTCCAACATTTGCAGCTTCATTTTATAATCCGGGTTGGTAACATCCCAGCTGTCATCCCCGATGGTATAATCAAGCCAGCGTTGCCGCAGTGCGTCAAAGGCATCGGTTTCCGGCGCATCGGCGGTTGCTGCCATCGGACAGATGCCTACAACCAGTAACAGAACCATCAAAACGCTGAGTATCCGCGTACAGAACGAATCATTTTTTGTGGCAGAGATTTTATAAGCCATACTGCTTCCCCTTTCCAATATCACAATCTACTTACGAACCTGCGAACGCCTTGTTGTTCCAATAACAATGGGAAGAAATAACAGTAGGACAACACCTGTTTCATTCTTCCCATCACGCAATCGGCAGTCGCCTGTCCATAACAGGATCAAGCCGGCCGATCTGTTTTATTTTCTCTTACACTGTCCGGTATGTTACGGCGCAAGCTTGTCATTTAACTCATCCGCTGCCTTTTGGGCATCCGCCAGCTTGGATTCGATAAAACTGTTCCATTCGGCAGCGGGATCATCGGCTATGACGGCACGAATCACCGCATCACCTGTTTCGGTTTTTATTGCACCCGCGATGGAATCGTAGACCTCGGAGGAGAAATACTCCACATCGTAATTGGTCGGCGTATAGGCGGGATTGGACGCGTAAGTATCCATCATCGTATGGTACAGATCCTCAAGCGCATATTCTGAAATCATGGGGTTGCCCGGCAGCCATGTGCTGTTACCTTCCAGTACAAAGAACTTGAGAAATACATTTTCCTGTTGGGTGATGTACTGCTTTGTGCCGCCCTCTGTAATATCATCCATCGTCCAGTTCAGTTTCAATTCATCGTTTTCCTTTGTCCAGTCGGTGCCAGGCTCGCCATAAGCTGCTTTTTCCAACTGTTCCGGTTCTAAAAGCCAATCGCCAACCATCAGCCAGCGTTCCATAACCTCGTCCCGGCAATCGGCGCTGAACGCCATAGCCGCCCACCATTCTGATTTTTGGCTGATGGGGTATTTCCCATCGTCGTTTTGCAGGCAAAAGATACCGAGATCCGTCTCGCCGATGCCAATTGTTTTTGCAAGATTCTGGCTGTATTCCTGAATTCTCTGGGGAACCGCGGAAAATTCAAAGACGGCCGTCCGCCCGGCAAGAAAACGCTCGTCTCCCGCGGCGTAGACGTCGGCATAGGCGTCGGGCGCCAAGAGCCCCTGCGTATATAGATCATGAAGCTTTGTGATGCCTTCCAGGCTGGAAGGATCTTTGCCGCCCCACTCATACTTACCGTCTATCATTGTAAAGGTGGTGATGTCAGGGTTCCAGAAGCGCCGTATCGTATCCACCCAGGATAAGCCGCCGCTGCCTGTATCATAAGGCACCAGCATGTCGCCAAGGCCTGTGGGGTCTTTTTCTTTTACTTCCTTAAGGTAGGTCACCAACTCATCCCAGGTGATCGGCTGCACCGGATCAAAATCCTTACCGATGGCTTGGGCTATATCCCTGCGGTACATGATAACTGTATGGTTATAGTCATACCAGGGATTTGAGTGAATGGTCTTCGGGAAGGCATACAGTTTGTCGTCAACCCTAATGCTATCAAAAATGCTGAAGTCTTCCGTGATTTTCTTTAAGTTTGGGTAAGCGTTCAGGTCGTCCGGCAACGGCTTGAACACGCCCTGTTGCGCCCAGCTGAGATACTCGCCATACTGTAAATCGTACCAGGCCAGTACTTCCGGCAGACTTTCGGTCGCCACCAGTGTGCGCGTGGTCTCGCCCCAGTTGTCCCAGGCCACCTGCTGGATCGTAAAGTCGAAGTTGAACTTCTGCATCGCTTCTTTGACAAGGGGCCAGTTTTTGATGTCCGGATCGTCGTCCAGCGAGTAGACGGTGAACTCAACAAATTCAAGGTCTTCCGGGGTTTCGGGATCGGCGCCTGTGGAAACGACGTCTTCACTGCCAGATACACCTGTCTGTGAAGACGGATCAGAAACACTACTGTCACTAGGTGTGTTTGCGCATCCGCCAAGCAATCCAATGATCATGATCAATCCGGTCAGCATTGCTAAAACTCTTTTTTTCATACCAATTCTCCTTGTAAAATTAAGTTTACGTACTTTATAAGGGCTCCTATATTTCTTCGGCTGGACCGTCCCCGTAAAACCCGGTGGGGGTGATCACAGCTTGTCGGCAACTGTAACTCACTGCCTGTTTTTTATCCATGTGTTGTAAAGTAAACGCTATGACTTCAGCGCTCCCAACATAATCCCCTTTACAAAATGCTTTTGCAAAAACGGATAAACGCACATAATCGGCAACATGGTGATGATGACGGATGCAGCCTGAATGCCCTGGCTGAATACCTTACGCCCTGCTAGGTCGGGTACAACTTTCGCAAACGAACCCGTAGCCCAAAGAATCTGCCTTAACACCAGTTGAATGGGCCACAGCTTTCCGTCACCCAGGAACAGGCTGGAATAAAACCACTCGTTCCAGCGATCCACTGTATAGAAAAGCACCAGCGTAGCCAGAGCAGGTTTGACAAGGGGCAGGTAAATCTGCGCAAAAATGCGGAAGGGCCCGGCTCCGTCAATGACAGCTGCCTCTTCCAGGTCGTGTGGCACCTGCTCAAAAAATGTACGCATAATCACCATGTTATATAAACTCAGTCCCAGAGGCAAAATGACACTCCAACGGCTGCCGGTCAAACCCAGGCTTTTGACCACCAGAAAAAGCGGGATCAGTCCGCCTGTAAAAAACATGGGAACAATTGCCATGTTTTGAAACAGCTTGCGGCCGGGAAAAGCTTTTTTTGACAATGCATAGGCCAAGGTTGTCGTCAAAAACATACTGTAAAACACGCCGACCACAGAGTTGATAATGGCGTTCTTGTACCCTGTCCACACCTGCCCGCTGGCAAATACATCCCGGTAATTTACCAGTGTCGGATTTTTCGGGTACAGCATCGCGCCTCCACTCATGGTCCAGTCCTGCTGACTGACCAGCGACTTCACGATAACATAATAGAAAGGAATCACTACGACGATCAGCATCACTGTCAGCAGGATGACGTTGACAACGTCAAACGCCTCCCATTTACGTGAGCTCTTTTTGTTTGCTTTTTTGGTCATACGATTCCGTCACCTCCAAACAGTTTGGTGATTTTATTCGCAAGCAGCAAAAAGACCAGGTTAATGACCGATTTTGAAAGGCCGACAGCGGTCGAAAACCCATAATTGGGTGTACTTGCGAAGGTCTTCTGATAAATGTAAGTGTCGATTATCTCAACGGAGGGACGAACCACAGGGTTCGTCATATTCAATATCTGATCGAAGCCGTTGTTCAGGATGCCTGCAAAAGCAAGGATCAGGATAATCGTTGCCGTGGGGCGGATACCCGGCAGGGTGATGTGGTACATGCGGGCAAACCGTCCTGCTCCGTCAATGCTGGCCGCTTCGTACAGTTCAGGGTTGATGCCTGCAATGGCGGCCAGATACATAATTGCGGACCAGCCAGCAGTTTTCCATACGTTCGTACCATACATAATCGGTCGAATGCTGCTGCTGTTTGTCAGAAAGCTGACAGATTGACCTCCTAATTGTTTGACAAGAGAGTTGACGAGGCCGTCAGTGGATAAAAAGCTGACCATGACCCCGCCGATAATGACCCATGACAGGAAATTCGGAAAGGTATACACCGTTTGCAACACTTTTTTGTACTTACCGATCCGAAGCTCATTGAGCATGAGTGCTAGAATGATGGGGGCAGGAAAGCTTGTAAGGATATAACCAAGGCCCATCCGGAACGTATTGAAAAACACCGCCCCAAACTGATTGTCGTTATACAAGGCGATAAAGTGCTTGTAAAAGGGGATGGACCAGGGGCTTCCCATAATCCCTTCTTTCACTAGGTAATCTTTAAACGCCAACACAATACCATACATAGGATAGTAATTAAAAAACAGAAGATATATCACGCCCGGTGCTAGAAAGATATAAACCCACCAGAATTTTGCAATCCTTTTTGGCAGGCTTTTGGTTTGTGCCGCCGCTGCGTCGGTTGATTTTACCATAAAGGCACTCCTTTCACACATGCAAGTATGACAGGCGAACTGTCCGACCGGGCAGCCGTCCTGTGTTTTTCTGTATAGCTACGGTACATATACTGCGCAGCATTTCATCCATTACCCCATGTCAGGCTTATATATGCTGTGGATTGCACAGTGCCAATCCAATACTGGTGTCAGAGGCGCCATAATACAGATACAACTGGTTGTTGTGTAGCATTGCGCCCTCGGTAAAGATAATATTTTTAACATAGCCGCTGCACTCCCAACTGTATTCTGGAGTGAGAATCGGCTGATCATCTCTCGCCGCCAGGCGGCCGGGATCGCACATGTCAAAAGCGGAATACCAAGTGCGGTGGGTAAAGGTCTCATCCCATGCGTTATAAAACAGAACCAACTGATCATGCAAAAGAATCGGTGTCGCACCCGGCTCCAGGCCGAGGCAATCCAGATGCGAATAGCGGGGGGTTAGAACAGGGTTTCTATTGTCCTCTACCCAATGGATGAGGTCATCGGAGTATGCTACGCCAACCGCACTGTGCCAACTGCGTTTTTGCCCCATAAAATACATGACATATTTTCCATTTACCCGGATGGGTGCAATGACTGGTGCCTTGACCTTTTCGCTGCACCAGTCGCTTCGCGGAAGATCAATTAATCCAAGCTTTGTCCAATGGAACAGGTCTGAAGAGGCAGCCAGGGCAATTTCAGTCCCGTTTGCGCCTTTTCCCTTCGGCACATAAGACATGTAATATGTATTGTCAAATGCCACTACCCTGGGATCCTCACAGCCTTCCTCATCATATTCGCTGTCCGGTACCAATACAGGCTCTGGGTGTTTCACAAAATGTATGCCATCCTCGCTCCACGCAAGTCCTATAGTTCCTGTGATGCCGTTGTGGGACTCCGCCCGGTATAACATGTAGATTTTTGCATCCTTTTTTATGACGGTTGGATTATATACCGCCTTTGTCTCGTGACAGCGTTCCGAGTTTACCATTAAAGGCGTTTTAAATTTTGAACAAACTAAACTCATTGGCGACCCTTTCTGTTTTCATGAACTTTTTAGCAAATGTAAAAAATGTAAAGATTAACTTGCGTCTTTACTTTTCACGGCATAAACATACTTAAACCAGTAACATAGATGGTCATCGACTCTGTAAATATAGATATAATATACCCGCAACCCCCCTCTCCTTTTGTAAAATTATATACGTTCCTGCAAACTATGTCAATAATTTTTTTGCATTTGGTGAAACTTTTTACATTTTTTTTGCTTTGGGGCTATTGATATCGAAGTAAAAAAGGTGTAAGATTATTTAAAAAGGAGGAGATCGGTGTGAAATCGAATTTGACATTGGAAATTATTGCAAACCAAGTCGGCGTTTCTATCGCCACCGTCTCGCGTGTGCTCAATAACAAAGCCAATGTGAAAGCATCAACCAGAAACGAGATATTGCGGATCGTGCAGGAGCATGAGCTCTCTAATAAAGTCCGTGAAATATACCAGGTCATTTTTATAAAAGGATCTGAACCGGGACTGCTCGGAGACCTTTTATATACGGCGATACAGGAATTTTGCAGCAAGAACGATATCTTGATTATGACAAATATTGTCACCTTCTATGATCAGTTACAATTTTTGCTCAACAATATGAGCAATGAGCAAATCTTGCTGCTGGGCGAAAACATTTCTTCGGATATTGTTGACACTGTTCGCGAAAAAACGAAAAACGTAGCAGTGATCGGCACGACACAGGCATTTTCTCATTTTTTCCAAATAAGCATTGATGAAGTGCAGGCCATGCATTTGCTGGCGCAGACAATTCTGGGACTTCAGCATAAACACATTCTGTATTTATCGAACAAAGCAAAGTCCGTAAGCAGTGCTGCTTCCCTGGAAAACCTGAAACAAATTATGGAGGCAGAAAGTGTAAAAATTGAAGTCTATTCTATAGAAAATGACGATTCTTGCTATGAAATCATCTTGGATGCGTATGCTCGTGTCAATTATCCAACGATGATCCTCACTCCAAACAATGCTGTGACCCGAACCTGCGTAAGAGCGCTTGGCGAGCGGAATATTGCTGTACCGCGCGATGTTTCTTTGGTGCAGCTCATCAACAGCAAAGAAGTTGTAGCGGAACGCGCCGTTAGCAGTGTGATATACCCGCTTTCGCATTTGACAAAACAGCTTTTCCGGTTTCTTGCTCTTGATGTAACCACCCTGCATGACCTGCATGTTCTGGTTCCGCCACTGGAAATAGCCGGAGATACCTGCGTGCAGAAGCAAGACCGAGGGTTGGATTATACGAAGACCATGACCTGCTGGATTGGCCCGGAGCCGCTTGGCAAACTGGAGGAGTCCATCATTAAATCGTGGAATAGCCGAAACTCCGACAATGTTGTGGTTTACAATCAGGTGCCGGAGGGTGCATCCACCGAGCAGGTTATCCAGAATGCGGTCATCAGCGGTACAGCGCCTGGCATTGTATTCAATCTCGAGCCTTTTTTCTCCAATTTCTTGGGTGTACGTGAGGTTTTGGCGCCTCTTGATATGCTGAATGGTTTTGAAGAAATTGTCACAGTACGTAAAATGGAACGGTATATTGATTTGATTCGTGCAAAGGACGGCCATGTCTATTTCATACCCCAAAGCTGGACGCCAATTCTGACCGCCTGTAATCAGAATGCATTGAATTCTCTTGGTTTGGGTACACCAACCACCTTTCAGGACCACATTGAACTGATGAAACATCTTGCCGGTAATCGCAATTATGTACATTCCGCTCTTGACAGGAAACCACTCTGGTGGAGTGTTGCCGGATGGTGGAATTCTCTGTATATGTCCTGTGGCGGCGCGGTAAACCAAGTAGAACTGATCGATCGCCTGACCTCGGAGCTCAGCCTTGAGATCCTGCAGTTTTTGTCTGACAGTATAAAAACAGGAGGGGTGGCGGTCCATGATGGAAAAGAACAGCCACAAAAAAATAAATCGATTTTTTATCATCATGCGGTTACTCCATTGTCTTTTGCGGAAACGCAGCCAGAGCTGCGACAGAATTGTTTGATTTTACCGCCGCCTGCGTTAACCAATAATGTATACGTCGATGCATCTGTGAAGGGAGTGGGGCTGCTGAAACGGCAAGCGGATCTTCAGGATTGCTGGGCATTTGTGAAATGGTTGTATCTGGAAGAGCAGCACGATGTCGAACTGATGGAAACTACCTATCAGCTGCCATGCCGGTCTGACTTGCGGACAAACACTGCCTTTGCTGGAACGATTGAGCGCTTCCCTGCCTTTATGCCCTTTATTGATTATCAGGAACGCTCGTATCCCATCGCGGATGAAGACAAGCTTGATGTCTTTACAAAATTTGCTTTGGATGTCTGGGAGCCCATCGTGACCCTGCAGGATACACCTGAAAATGCTCTTCGGCGTTTTCGAGAAGAAAACAACACCAGCGCCAAAACGTAAAGCGTCCGAGGTGCAGTCTCCGACAAATGATGCCCTTTCACTCGTGTACTGCTCATCTAGTATCGCTTAAATATCCGTTTTGGCAGGCGGCGGCCTGCAGAGCGCCGCTGTCTGTGTTTTGAATCCACTTGAAAGGACAATGATGATGCAATTTGAAGAAAGAAAAGAAATGTTTGACGCGAACCTTCTTCCACAAGAATCTACCCTCCTGACTTTTCATGGTGTGGAAGGGTATGATGTGTATAACTGCTCCATCCCATTTTATTGGAATGGCACTCGTTACATATACGGCCGCGTAGAGAAAAGAGCGCAGTGGGCGCGCTCGTGGGTACGTCTTTTTTACGAAACAGGCGTTGATGATTTTACCCTGGTGCCGAACAGCATGCTGTATCAGCTTGAAGATCCGTATATCGTGTTTATCGGCGATGAAATCACACTGGGTGGTACGCATGTTCGAAAGCAGTCCGGTGTTATTGAAACCTTCTTCAGCTATTTTTATCGAGGTACTGATTTAGAAGATTTGGATTATTACACAAGCGGCCCGCAGGGGATGAAGGATATTCGGTTGGTGCAGTTGCCCCAGGGCATAGGCGTTTTTTCAAGACCTAGAGGGCCGGAAATTCAGGCACGATTTGGATCGGAATCTATTATTGGGTTTACAGTTATTTCCGATCTGTCTGACCTGACTGCCGAAGTTGTGCAGAATGCCCCTATCGTGCAGGATCTTTTCTCCAACGGTGAGTGGGGCGGTTGTAATCAGGCTTATTTATTGGATACTGGCCTTGTAGGCGTTATCGGCCATAAGAGCTATCGTACAGTGGATAAGCACGGCAATATACAAAGTGTATACACAAATATATCCTATGTAATGGATCCACAGACAAACAGGGTATTGGATCAAAAGCTGCTGGCAACCAGAGCCAGTTTCCCTTCAGCACCCGCCAAAAAAAAGGATTTACATGATTGCGCCTTTGCCTCCGGCATAGTCTTACGCGATGATGGCAAGGTGGATTTATACAGCGGCGTTGGAGACACCTATGAGGGGCGTGTCGTGATTGACAATCCATTTCATGGTTTCGGTGATTTGTACCCGCAAAGATAAACAGTTAACGGCTCATCTACCATCTGAAGGAGCCGATTAATGGAAATACTCCTGATTTTAGCCTGAAAAATTGAGGTACATGATGCTGAAACCCACCCCCAATAGCTGTGATGACGAAAAGCGGATGAAGTGGGAATAATGATCGAACCAAATCCTGATTTAATAAAAAAATTTAAAATGCACATATAATAGCTCATAAAAAACAGGCTCAATTTATCCTATATGCATGTTATGATAACCAGAGGTGATGTTACGGAAGTCAATACAAACAATATAGTGTCAATCACAGAAGCGAATCAGAACTTTTCTAAGGCTGCGCGTTTAGTAGAGGAAAATGGAACTGCAATTATATTGAAAAACAATGTTTCTCAATATGTGATTCTTGAGCACAAAGAACTGGAATCAATGAACATGTGGATATTGTTGCAAAGAAAGCGCTGCCACAAAATCTTAAAGCGTTTAAGAAATTGGCTAATGATCCTGTTAACTGCCGCACAAGTTATGAGCCTGCACAGCACGTTGTTTGAAAATACGGGCGGCTTTCCGGACGTTCTCAATAGAGAGATGTTATCTTCCGCTCTCGGGGCACCGTTTCAGACATTACAGGAACTGATTGATTTGGGGTTAGGCGTTGCAAGTGGGAAGCAAGATGATAAGGATCTTCTGAACTTTATTCATGAACACAGGAAAGCATTTGCCGGTTGATAACACCTCCCTGATAACAATTTGATAACAGCAGTTCAGTATACACCGTAGGGTAGGGATAACTGAAATCAAAATAAGCAAACTGAAATCATATCACCCAAACAAAAAAGTTTAGAAACGAGATTAACTCGGCGAATGAGAATGATACGCTGGAGCAGATGGAGATTTATGCAGCCGAGAAGTTGCCCGGTGGAAACCACACAGAACCAAAGACCATTTTATTCATCTCGGACCCATATATGCTGCCTTTCAGCGAATATTATCTGGCAGAGTACCGCATGGGTGAGATTGATATGTTTGACCGAACAATCATATACAAAGACATCCCCGGACTGGTAATCTGGCACATTGACACATATGTGCATACGACGGACGGATACAAGAAACCAACATCCTTCATCAAGCCAGTGTACAAGAGCGGGACGACGGGCTATGACAAGAAAGACATCTATGTGGCAGGGGATGTATTTTCCTCCAATAGCATACCGGTGAACAACGATTTCTATGACGACATTTACACAGGCATATATCTGGAAGTGCTGGATTTGGATGAAGAGAAAGTGACAGTAAAGGGCGGTTTCCGTGACCCGGATTTGACACCTGTACCAGTTGTGGCCATTTCTGCGCCGTCAAAAAGGCGGTTAAAAGTGGGGATGGGCCAGTGGCTTATGAGGTGGCGACATATTTACAAGAGGAATTGTTATCGCCAGAATATTTACAATTTTCCACTGGCACATATAAGACGAATACTGAGGGAACAGTGAGTTTTCCTGGGTTCTCTACGCTGGCGACAAGGAATCCTAATACAGTAACGTTTTATAAATATTCTGTCCCGCAGGTCATTGAGCGCGGAGAAGCATACCGGGGGCTGTGGGCAGACGTGACCGATAATCTCGATCCGGACATTGAAGAAAAGCTGGTCATCGACGCGTCAACGGTTAACACGGCGAAGGCCGGACCTACACCGTGACCTACAACGCCACAGACCATGCGGGAAAGTTGCCGAAACAAAGAGAAGAACCATTCTCGTACAGGATACCATCGCGCCGACAGCAGCCATCACATATTCTGCAACGGAGCCAACCAACGGAACGGTTACGGCAACAATCACGCCGTCCGAGCCTGTAACCGTGACCAACAACAGCGGGAATCTGAATTACACATTCACGGAAAACGGCAGCTTCACCTTTGATTATCAAGGCGCAACCGGCGAAGAGCGAACAGAAACCAGCCGTGTGGTGACGGAGGGAACAGCCATCGGAATGCTGCCTGTTCCTGAAAAAATTGGCCATACATTTTTCGGCTGGCACACCGGCCAAAACAAGACTGGAATCACAAGGACTGCGGACACGGTCGTGATCGACAATATCACACTTTATGCCGGATGGACATTGAAAGATGTTTCCGGGGCGGCACATTCGTTCCACGATGTGGACCGAAGCAAATGGTATATAACGCACATCGATTTTGTCGTTGCCAACGCGTTGTTTGACGGTGTGACTAAAACCGAGTTTAAGCCGGACAGCAAGATGACCCGGGCCATGTTCGTTACCGTTTTGGGCAGACTTGCCGAACAAATGGGAGAAGAAACGACGAGGTATACTTCATCCTTCACTGATGTGGCTGCAGACAGATGGTACACGAAATATGTAAACTGGGCTCATGCGAAAGGTCTGGTGGGGGCTACAATGAAACCATCTTTGGCACAGACCAAGAAATCACCCGGGAGGACATGGTGGTGCTGCTCATCCGGTTTGCAGACTACATGGAGATGGATGTGCCAACGGAAAAGAATCCCGTATTCACAGACGCGGCGAACATCAGCAGTTACCTGCGAGACGCGGTAAAACGCGCGGTAAGCGCCGGAATCATCGGCGGGTACGAGGACGGAACCATCCGGCCAAAGCGCACTTCTTCCAGAGCGGAGGTCGCAAAGGTGTTATATGGTTTTCTGCATGGATAGAAAACCAAATGGAAGGCAATTCCGTGTATATCGTCAATATCAAGTTGTAGAGAAAAACCAAGGGGCTGTAACAAAACAGCCCCCCAAAACCAAAAATCTCGTTCATCAGAAAAGATGGGCGAGATTTTTGCGAACAGATGAAGATTTGAGCCCATCCCGAATTTTGTGTAAAGCCTCCATGTGGTGTAGAATAGAAGCACCGGATGGAGGTTTCACATTATGTCAAAGAAAAATCCCGAGAGAGAAGCAAATCGTCAGCGTCACAAGGAAATAACAGAATTTTTGGAAAGCGTGGGAGTCAGTGATGTAACCGGAGTACAGGAGCTGTTCAAGGATCTGGTCAGCTCAGTGCTGCAAAACGGCCATGAGGGGGAGCTTGAGGAAGAGTTAGGCTACTCCAAGTATGACTACCGGAACAAGGAAACCGATAACAGCCGCAACGGGCACAGCGAAAAGACAGTGCGCAGCAGCTTCGGAGACATCGAGCTGTCGGTTCCTCATGACCGCAAGGGGGACTATGAGCCGCAGCTCATAAAGAAGCATCAGACCAGCCTTTCCGGTGACATAGAGGAGAAAATCCTGTCCATGTACGCCAAGGGAATGAGCACCAGTGACATCGAAGCGCACATACAGGATATCTATGGCCTTTCCGTCTCAGACAGCACGGTAAGTCGTTTGACGGATAAGATACTGCCGGTGGTGAAGGAGTGGCAGCAGCGGCCTCTGGAGAGCGTCTATGCCGTCGTTTTCATGGACGCCATGTCCGCAGTGAGGGGCAAATCGTGAAGAAGGCGGCGTACATAGCCATCGGCGTCCAGATGGACGGCATCCGAGATGTTTTGGGCATGTGGATTGGCGAAAATGAGTCGGCAAAATTCTGGTTGTTAATCCTGAACAGCCTGAGAAACCGAGGGGTTCAGGACATTCTCATCGCCTGCGTGGACGGCCTGACCGGGTTTCCGGGCGCCATTGAGGCGGTGTTCCCACAGACGGAAATCCAGCAGTGCATCATCCACCAAATCCGCAATACCACACGCTTCGTCAGCTACAAGGACATCAAGAAGCTGATGGCCGATTTGAAGCGGGTCTACGCAGCCGTAGATGAGCAAACGGCCCTGTATGAGCTTGATGGGTTCTAGGAAAAGTGGCAGTCCAAGTATCCGAAAATCGCTCAATCCTGGCGGCAAAACTGGCCTAATCTGTCGACCTATTTCAAGTACCCTCAGGAGGTTCGCACGCTCATTTACACCACCAATGCCATTGAAAACTTTAACCGTGGGCTAAGGAAGGTAACTCAATCCAAATCCGTTTTCCCGTTTCCCGACGGACGACGCCCTCATGAAGATGCTCTATCTTGCCATGACAGACATCACGAAAAAGTGGACGGGCCGCCGGAAGGACTGGGGTATTATCCATTCTCAGCTTGAGGTTTATTTCGGGGACAGGACTGCCGGGTAGCAGACCCAGCCGGGCACGTCAAGGGTCGAGATAAACGGTCGCCGAGGCGACCGTCCTTGACACGCCTGTCCGGCTCCGCTATGATGTAGACAAGGCGGTAAGCCGCTTTACGGCCCACCGCCCTGCTAAATATTTTGCTCTGTTTTGTACCCTTTTGGAGAATACACAAAACTTGGGATTGACCCGGATAAACCGCTTTTCCGGAAACCGAAATACCCTTATTTTACCCGGTCCTGTTTGAAGACTGCCGCTGACAAGCGGCTTTTTTCATGAAATTTACTTCCTTTCGGCCTTGAATTTTCTTTCCTCATTTCTCGGCTTCCTGGAAGTCTTTTATTCCCTTTTACACAAATCTTTCTGCGGTCTCGTTTTAACTCCCGACAAACACGCAGAAGTGATAATTTCATACAGGCACATCACCCGTAATATCTTGACTTTGAATGTGATAATGGAAAAATCTCTGCGTCTTATAAGCAGTAATTAGTCGTTTTTCAAAACCAGGGGCGTATTACCGTCATTACTCGTCCAACCAAATCTTCGTCCGACCCTGTATTTTATTTGCACACTGCTGGGCAGTGGTGAGACCTTTTTTATAATATTCATCCAAAAACTCGCCTACATCTATACCGTACTGCCTTTCGCTGACCGGATCCAGCAAAACTATTTATTTAGAAAATTTACCAAGATAGATGAAAGTGACCCCATTCTCTGTCCTGGTGCATTTGCGTATTGAATCGACAAAGCATATACACCTCTTTAAACACCTTGAAAGAATTGACAATGGACATCAAAAGCACGACAAAAGTTGTGGGACTAAGATACACCCAAGTAATACTCGTGAACTGCTTCCAAGACCCAGCTCCCTCCAGCTCCATCTGCTCATAGTACGACTTTGGAATCCAATTCAGTCCCGACCAGAACAATACAATGTTATAGCTCACATTCTTCCACAGGAATACCACCACAAGAATCCCCATTATCCATTGATTTTGGGAAACTGTCTCATGGCGAAACCTCATTTCTATTAAGAGTTTCTGCACCAAACCATTAGAATCGAACAGCATCTTCCAGAAGTATACAATCGTCCCGGAGGGAACTACCAGCGGAAGCAAAAGGGCTATCGTCGCCGGGGCCCGTTCATACTTCATATGCTGAAGGCACACCTTCCTTGCTGTCGTGAACCTCTCCGCCGGTAAAGATCAAGCGAATTGGATTACCCAACCCGTCAACAAGCGCATGAATCCTGATGTTTTTACCGCCACGCGACACACCGATATCTTGCTTTTTCTTCATTTCATCAGCAGACAGATCTATTTCTTGGCCCCTCTTTTTGCTCTAGCCGCGTGCTGATGCACTCTGCTTGAGCTGCTGTCAAAAGATAGGTCTTGCATGTCGGGTTCTTTGCTGAGCTCGGCGAAAACAGCTTCCAAGATAACTATCTTTCCAGCTTTTGAAACGCTCGTGTACAGTGGATTTCTTGCCGTACTTTGGCGGCAGCCTTTCCATTGGGCGCCTGTACGGTCAATCCAAAGTACTCTGTTCAAAATCTGTTTATTTATTGTGAAACATGATCCGCCTGGTTTTCTGGTGGAAACATATCCGTTCCCGGTTTCTATTGCTAATCTCAATATCTGCTAGTCAACATTCAATAACCCCAACACATTCCCACTTGTTTTGTACTTTTCGTCAATTACCAGACAGGCTTAAGTAGCTTTTCATATCACATATTCTTTTCCCGCAAAATTCTTTTATACTCACTGGGAGTATATCCTGTTCTTTTTCTGAATATCCTACTGAAATAAAGCTGATCGTCATATCCAATTTCCACAGATATCTCCTTTATAGATAAATCTGTCTGATACAAAAGCTGCTTTGCTAGATTCATTTTGTTTGTGAGAATATATTCCTTTGGAGACAGCCCCATATTTTCCTTGAAAATGGCTCTGAACCTATTGGGGCTGAGATGTTCCAGACCTGCCAGATATTCCACTGAAATATTCTCGTTTCGGTACGCGGTATGAATATACGAAATTGCATGCTGAAGATTTCTTTTTGTATTTGCTTTTTTTATTTCAAGACGGCTACGATCTGTTTTGACTAAAATGGCAGTTAGAAGGGATGCGGACAGAAACGCAAAATATTCATCTCTTTTTGAAAATTCCTGAAAAAGGTTTCTAAATTCCTCTGTGATGATTTCCAAATCTCTTATGTCGATGATACCTCTGTCCATTAATCCGCATTTTTCCACCAACTCCTGTGCCTTTGCCCCTGTAAAATGTGCCCAATAGTACTTAACCGATTCCTTTCGTTCGTTGTTGTAAACACACGGCGTATGCGGAAAATAAGTGATCATCTGTCCCGGAATAATGATTTTCATGCCCTCATCCGTCAAAACTTCCAATATTCCGCTGGCCAGATACAAAACAAAAAAATCCTTCCTTCCCTTGTGCCGTACCGTTTCAAACGGTTTATCCAAATTTTCCAGGCCACAGCAATTGACAATAATATCTCTCTCTGTGTGGCACGCGTTGTTTCCATCTATATCATAAGTCAAGAAATAATTCCTCTCCTGTTCCAAAGAATCTCCTCCTGTTGATTTGTCCATATCTTATGTCGTTTTTGCCATACTCATTTGTCTGACAATATTTTATAATAAAATCTATTGAAATGCAATTTTTTTTATAAGATAAGACCGAAAAAGGGGAAGCAAATGAAAAAAGCAATCAACGCATGGTCCGTCGAACGCAATGCGGATTTTGAAGAAATGTTTCAGCAGATCCAGCTGGCCGGCTTTGACGGCATTGAACTGAATGTCGATGAGAGGGATCACTCAAACCATTCACTGACACTGGATGTCACGAAGGAAAGACTGGCTGACATAAAAGCGCTTTCTCATAAATACTGCCTACCCGTTGTAAGCATTTCAACATCAATGCTCGCTCATTATATGGGCGCACCTAACGAAAAGGAAAGAGTATACGCAAAAGAAATCATCAAATGCCAGCTCAGATGCGCCGAAGCCCTGGGAGCCAGTGGAATTTTGGTGGTTCCGGGCGCTGTCACACAGCAGACCTCCTTTTCAAAAGCTTATGGGACCTGTAAAAAAACGCTGGAAGAACTGAAACCCGTCATTCTGGAGCACAAAATTCATGTGGGCGTGGAAAACGTCTGGAACGGATTTTTCATGTCGCCTTTCGACATGGCAAAATTTATAGACGAGCTGAACTGCACATACATCGGCGCTTATTACGATGTGGGGAATGTGATTGCATTTTCCTGGTCTGAATACTGGATTGATGTTTTGGGAAGCAGAATTACCCATATCCATGTAAAGGATTTCAAACGCAACGGCTCTATTCATACCGGCGGAACCTTCACCGGCCTTATGGAGGGAGATGTCAACTGGGAACAGGTATCCGCCGCAATCAGAAACACAGGTTTTGACGGTTATCTGACGGCGGAGGTGTTTTTAGAGGATATGCACGACCCAAAGATGACGTATCAAGACTTCTATTCCTTATTATGCAATCAAATAGACCACATTATAAGCATCGGATAACAGGAGGTAGACATGAAAAAGAAACTTGCGCTGATTGGCTGCGGCGGCATTGGCGCCTATCATCTGGAAAACTTTTTGAAAATGGACGGATTGGTGGAGCCGGCGGGGTTTTGTGACCTCATTGAGTCCCGGGCGGAAGCGTTTGTACGGCAGGCCGGAAGCGGAGATGCCTTTTCCAGCTTTATTGAAATGTATGACCGGGTAAACCCGGATATGGTTTTTATCTGCGTTCCGCCCACCTGCCACGGCGAAATTGAATTTGAGACCATCCGAAGAGGCATTCCTTTTTTTGTTGAAAAGCCCCTGTCATTGGATGCCGGGCTGGCAAAAGAAATGCTGCGGCAAGTTCAGGAAAAGAACCTGATTACAGCATCAGGATTTCAGTGCCGGTATGACGACATCAATGTTGCCGCGAAAGAATACATAAGCAATCATCCTATCGTGCATGTGCAGGCCTCCCGTGTGGGCGGTATCCCGGAGGTTCCCTGGTGGAGGCTCAAGACAACATCAGGGGGGCAGCTGGTGGAACAGACCATTCATCAAATGGATATGCTTCGATATCTTTTAGAGGATGAACCGGACACCGTTTATTCCATTGCCAGCAGCGGCTATATCACGCAGGAGGAATGCCCCGGTTACCTCAATGACGATTTGTCAACAACTGTGATCACATTTCAAAAGGGCACCACATGTACCATGATGACAGGCTGTTATTCTCTGGGGCCGTCCGCATGGGATTCAAAAATGACCTTTGGCGCCAGAGACTCCCGGATGGATTATCATCTGATTACCAAAGCGACCATTTTCGGTTTGGGAGAAGAAACCCAAAAGGCGGATAATCTGGGCGGCGTGGTATCCGGAGACGGCATGCAACGCAAAAGTGAAAATGAAACCGGAAAAACCGTGCACAGCACAAACGATTTTGGCGTGGCATGTGACCGCACCTTTATTAAAGCAGTTCTCTCCGGCGATCCCTCAAAAATCCGCTCCTGTTACGCGGACGCCTTAAAAAGCGTTGCTTTCACGCTCGCGTGTAATCAGTCCATGGAAACCGGCCTGCCTGTAAAAGTTGCGGATTTATTGTAGGCGCAGGCCAGTCCAAACGAGAGGAGAACAGAACTTGAAAAAGACGAAACAAAGCACAAGAGGAAAAATATCAAAGTCCGAACGAAGGGAAAATCTTGAGCTCTACATTTTTTTACTTCCTTCCCTTCTCCTGGTTTTTATCTTTGCATATGTTCCTCTTTATGGCCTGCTCATTGCCTTTCAGGATTATGCACCGGGAAATCCGTTTTTCTCTCTTTCAGGAGAGGTCAATTGGGTTGGACTCAAGCACTTTGAACGCTTTTTCAATAGTATCTATTTTAGTAGACTATTTTCCAACACCCTTTCCCTTAGTTTATACAACCTGATATTCGGATTTCCCATTCCGATCTTATTTGCGGTTTTATTAAATGAAATCAAATCCAATAAATTTAAAAAAGTTATTCAGACATCCAGCTATCTGCCCTATTTCATATCCACAGTGGTGGTTGCCGGCATGGTTCTGTCCTTTTTACAGACAGATGGGCTTTTTAACATTTTGACAGAGGCCTTTGGCGGAACCAAAAGGAAGTTTATTACAGACCCAAATTATTTCAGCCGCATTTACGTCATCACAAACATCTGGAAGTCCTTTGGATTTAATTCCATTTTATATTTATCTGCCATCACTTCCGTCGATCAGGCCCAGTACGAGTCCGCCAAAATTGACGGGGCAAACCGGCTGCGGCTGATGCAGTACATTACCCTTCCAAATATCAAGCCAACCATTGCCATTACCCTTGTAATGTCTATCGGCGCCGTGCTCAGCTCCAACACGGATTTGATTTTGTTGTTGTATACACCGGCAACTTATGAAAAGGCAGACGTCTTTGGAAGCTATATTTATCGCATCGGTATCAATGGCGGAGAATTCAGCTATACCACCGCAATTACTTTAATATCCTCCATTTTGAATTTCGTGCTGCTGTTCCTGGGCAACAAGTTTGCGAAAAAAACATTTGGACAGGGATTGTGGTAAAGGAGAGGAAGTAATATGGACAGCATCAAAAAAGGCAACCGGATAAAAGATGAAAGCAAGGCGGCCAATATGTTAATCGGCATTTTTATGCTTGCGGTCATTTTTATTACGCTGTATCCGCTTTATTATGTTTTCATTTTATCCGTCAGTGACCCTATAGAAGCCGCGACCATGAAAGTGTTCCTTTATCCGAAGGGACTGTATTTCAGAGCTTATAAAATCATCCTGAAGGATCAGAATATCTGGCGCTCTTTTGGCTATACGATTTTTTATGTCCTAACCGGAACCTTTCTCACCATTTTTACATCCACCACAACGGGTTATGTCCTCTCTTCGCCACACCTGAGAGGGAAAAAGTGGGTCACCATATTCCTTCTGGTACCCATGTATTTCAGCGGCGGCACAATTCCCTCCTTTCTTTTAATTTCCAAGCTGCATCTCTATAATACTGTGTGGGCGCTGGTTTTCACGAGTTCCTTCAACATCATGTATATGATTTATGTGCGTTCATACTTTTATTCCATACCGGAAGAGATGCGGGAGGCGGCAAAAATAGAAGGCGCGGGAAATTTTAAAATTTTTCGTCAGATATACCTGCCACTGGCCATGCCGGTGATTGCGGTGATTGCCATTTACACCATCGTGAATATCTGGAACAGCTGGTACAATTCTATGGTTTATCAACCGAATACCGACATTCAGCCGCTGCAGATGTATTTACGCCGTGTTCTGATTGAGCAGACCGTAGACCTGACAAAAACCGGCAGCATGGCGGAGATGGAGGCCCTCGCGCGAACGCGGCTCTCTACCAGCCAGCTCAAATATTCCATGATTATCTTCACCACCGTTCCGGTTATCATTGTATACCCGTTTTTCCAGAAACATTTTGTAAAAGGAGTGATGCTCGGTTCCGTGAAAGGCTAAAAAACCATACTTGCTGACGAAAGGAAAAAACCAATATGAAAAAGAAATTACTCTCCCTGCTGCTCATGACAACCATGCTTCTGGCTTTTTTTGCCGGATGTGGTACCGCCGAAACAAACGGCAGTACAGCTCTTCCCAATACCCCCGCATCCTCGGACCAGGATAATACCAGTGAAAAACGCATCATAAAAATTCTGGGCCCCCAAGGCTCAAATCCCTATATAAAATTTGCCGACAGGGAAAACTATACTGTCTGGCCGGAGTTGAAAGCGCTGTTTGACACATATCATCTGCATCCGGAGTTCGAAGTGATTCCGTTGGATCAATACAAAACCGTGCTGCAAACCAGAACCGCTTCCGGAACAGACCTACCGGATTTCCTCAACATCACGTATCTGGATGACGCCACGATCATCCGCATGGCAAACCAGGGCTTGTTTTTGCCTGTGGACGAGCTCATTGATCAGTACAGCGACGGCACTGCAAAAGACTTTTTTACAAACGGAAAAGGACAATATTCCAATATGCTCAACACGACGGAAAGCGGAAAAGTGTATTGGATCAGCCAAATACAGCAGACCAGCTACGACGATAAACCCGGGTCGACAAGTATGCTCATTAACATCCGGAAGGATTGGTTAGAGGCGGCGGGGCTGGACGCACCGACAACTGCGGACGAATTTTACCAGATGCTGAAAACCTTCCAGGAAAAAGATATGAACGGCAATGGACTGAAAGACGAGGTCCTGACTTTTAACCCAGCCGTTTGGAATAACGGCATCGCGCAGTGGTTCGGCCTGGTTGCGGACTTGTCCTCATTCGTCCTTGAAGACGGAACGGTGACATCTCCCTGGTATCAGGATGGAATAAAAGACTATTTTAGATTCCTGAAAAAACTTGCGGACGAAGACTTGCTGGATACAACCCTGATCGGGCTGGAAACCGACGACCAGCTGGATCAGAAGGTGGCCGAGAACAAATCGGCGGCGCTGCATTCATACACCATGCAGACCTGGTATGAAGCCTCTGTGAGTGACACAAATGCACAGTATATGCCCATTGCAGCGCTGAAAGCAGTGGATACGATTGAACCGCTGATTGCGGTGGAGCCACCCTCACTGTCATACGGCCGTTGGGCCTTTACAAAAGAGTTTCAGGATAAGGAGGCCGCGGCGGCCCTGATAGATGTTCTATGCACGGAGAAGTACGTTGAGCTTACACAATGGGGGACCGAGGGCGACACGTTTGAAGTGGTGGACGGCGAGAAACAGCTGCTTCCCATCGCAACAAACGTGCAGTGGGAGCAGGCCGGAAAAGAGGGAAAAGCCTTGGGAGATTTGCTTTGGGCCAATGGCTCTATCTTCCCAAAACGCCGGTTTGTTCCAATGGAAAATGAAATCGGCATCGTTCCGGCATGTAAGGCTGAGGTGCAAGTCGAAATCATAAACTACAGCCCCACAACCCCCATTGGAACAAGCAATTATTACCCGGTCATGACACAGGAGGCAGTAGACAGGAGAAATGAAATATTCACAGACCTGAATACGCGCTCCCGCGAATTGATCGCGCAGCTAATTCTTGGCCAAATTGAAATTGACGACATGGATCAGCATGTTGCGGAGCTGGACGCGCTGGGCCTGAAAGATATCGTTGAAATAGGCCAAAGCTCCCTGAATAGAAATGATACCTATGCAAAATAAATGAAGATCCGGCATATATCACACATTATTTCGGCTTCCAATATATGAATTTTTCCCTTGAAAACCATGCATGTTTTGCAGGGATATTCCTTCTCGGATCGTAGAACACGCAGGATTTCGTTGCCAATATTTCACAACAATCTTCAATGTAACAAATACTACATCGTATTATGGCGAAAAAAAGCACGAGCAGAGACCGAATGGTCAAAGCTCGTGCTTTGCTGTAAAGTTAAGTTGCGAAAAATAAAATACAGCAAGAAAGAATACCTTAGCGGCGGGAAAAGTTAACAGATGGAATTGCCGCTGGGAATAAAATACCTATATCGGAAGACGAATCTGTACGGCTGCTGTGGGCAGTACTGAAGGGAATAGAATTAAGCGGCAACGAAAAAGAAACATCCGGCAGATTGCCTCGGCGCATGATAAACATAATGATGACGGTGGGAAGCAGGCAGGGAAGTATGATCCGCAGCAATTTCTTTATGCGAGGTGGCGCCGTCCACGGTGGCGGCTTCATAAAGGTAAAATAAATTTGACTTCTCCCTTCAAAAAATATGCACTCTTTTTCGGGTGATATGCAGAATATATGATTATATTTCAAAGACGGCCCTAAGAAACTTCAGATTCTGTTTTCTTAAATTTACCAAAATTAATTATATTATCTTAACGATTTTCTTTAAATATTAAGCACAGGGTGGGAGCAGAGCAGCCCCACCCTGTGCAGCGTTTCCTTCCGGTATTTCAATCTCCCTGGCTGTGTAATGAGACCTAAAAATCAATGCTTCCATAGAGCTCTTCTCACTATTCGATTTTCTCTTCTATGTGAAACGTTTCGTTTTGCAGCAAACAGGATATGTTCCAATGAGGTGATTTGGAACACATAACGGTATTTATTGCTCTGCGCTGTACGGGGCAATGGATTCGCCCAGCATCATGTCGGTCGGCAATGTGACATTTTTGATTTCCCGACGCTCTTTTTCCGTATCCAGCTGATGCAGAAGAATCTCCGCGGCGGCTTCACCGATTTTTTCCAGGGGCTGCGTCACAATAGTCAGCCGCGGACGCATTACCTGTGAGAGCTGTTCATGATCAAATCCAATGAAAGAAAGCTCCTCGGGAATTCGCAGTCCCAAATCATTGACGGCAATCATCGCGCCCAGCGTCATTTCATAGTTGCTGGCAAATACGGCAGTAATCCCACGGTGTTTTACCAGCTCCTTCATGGCCGCATACCCGCCCTTTACACTATAATCACTGTAAAGGATATGCTGATTCTGCGGCAGCAGGCCGTGGGCAATCATAGCCTTGGAATAGCCCAGCTTCCGCTGCCCGGAGGTGAACACATCCTTAGGCCCCAAAATGATCCCGATGTCCCGGTGTCCGGCCTCAAGCAACATATGCACAGCCCTTGCAACGCCGGCCACATTATCCACCAGCACCGTGTTGACCTGATCCTCCAGACGGCTAACCATCCGATCGATCAGGATAATGGGAACCTCCTGCGCCACCGCCAGATCTAAATGCCTCCCATCATGCGAGACCGGCATATTGATGATTCCGTCCACTCGCTTGCCAAGCAAAAACTGCACCGCTTCCTTTTCCTGCTCCGAATCGCCTCGGCAGTCGCAAACCAAAATAGAATAGCCCTGACTGCGCAGGATATCTTCCGCGCTGGTAATGATTGTGGTGATAAACAAATTGCTTAAATCGGGAATGATCACTCCAATGGAGCGGGAGCGGCTGGTTTTCAACCCACGTGCAAACTCGTTGACCACAAAGTTCAGGCGCCGGATGGAGTCCTCGATCAGGATCCGGTTCTTTTCCCGCACATTACCGCCGTTGATGTATTTTGAAATGGTTGCAAGGCTGAGACCTGTATCCTTTGCGATATCCTTAATGGTTACCATAATGCAGCGCTCCTTCTTTGTTTCTGATAACCCTATCATATCACCTAAGCAGTGATTTTGACAACCACAGACATGTATCCGCTTTTTTCCGAGGGCCCTCACCTTTTCTCAGTCAGCTGCGAAATATTTTTCAGCATCCGTTTCGCTCAGTCCCGACGCGCCGTGGACTACAAAGGGATTCCGCTCGGCTTGGCCGCCGCCACGCAGGCAGTCACATCGACGTTCTCCGCAAAGCCGTATCGTAAAACCAGTTGCCGGTGCAGGTATCGGTCTGCCACGGCCTTGGCAGAATATCCGGCAACTGGCTTTTTTCGATATCCAGTACGCCAATACTGTATATGTCTGGGTTTCTATCCTTCTGGTTATACACCGCCTGATTTTCACCGTACTTTTTAGTGGACTTGTTATAAAGATATGAAACCGCTTGCAGCCCCGGCCCGTATAGTGGATTTTCTTCGGGCGGTATATTGCCAGTATTACTTTTTAATACACCGATATTCGTAAAGGGCAGGCTTACCGTTTTTTCACCGGCAGGAGTTTGTCTTTGTGATAACTGCCTGTGCATCCCCGGCGGGACGGTACGCGTCAAACGCCTCCATTGTCTTGCTGCGGATGCTGCGCTCCGACAACAGCAACGTACCGCCACTGTAATACGAAACGGCAAGACCTTCCTTATCGACCGCAAGCTCCAGCTTTTCTGTGAATAACCGAACCTCCTTGCGGGTTTCCGTAAACGACCAGGAGCCGTTCGGCTCCTGGTCCAGAATACCGAGCTTTTTCTCAGCTGCAAAGGCCTGTGCCCGGGTAAAGACAACCCGCACGGCATCTTCCGTAACCGGCTGCTGCTTCATTTTCCGTAATCACTGACAAGTATAGTCAACCCACAATAAAAACAGAACAGAAGAGCGCGGTCAAAAGAATCGAAGCCAGACAAGATATTACGCAATTTCTTTTTAAGCCAAGTCCATTTTATCTCAATAGGATTTAGATCTGG
>Ga0153939_1000137_pt1 | contig 25124 bp, 21 predicted proteins | sample TSNJ023MetaG_FD_104734 | JGI IMG/M metagenome (GOLD analysis project Ga0153939, IMG submission 104734) | Attine ant fungus gardens microbial communities from New Jersey, USA - TSNJ023 MetaG | ecosystem: Host-associated > Fungi > Mycelium > Unclassified | place: USA: New Jersey, Brendan T. Byrne... | reverse complement strand
CCCGTAGATTTCCTTTCTGCGGTATTTGGGTGCGAATACTATGTGATATTCACATCTCCATTTTGAGTGCGCTGAACTCTTTATTTCTCCCATGTTTGAAACCTCCTGTTAGTTTTCTGACAGTAATGCGGTTGCCAAACCATTTACTATTTTACTACAGGAGGATTTCTCATGCTAAAGCTTCTTATTCCCCCGGTAGAACCGGGGGTTTATTTGCGCTAAAGCACCAATAAAACTTCCCGCTGCAAGCAGCGGGAAATCGGGGAGATATGAAAGGACGAACGCCCAAAGGGGCGGGATATTCACCCGAAGAAAATAAAAACCGATAGCAATGCAAGCGCAGAATTTTTCAGCATTGCTATCAATACAATTAACAGTCCTGTTCAGACCTATACTTACCCAAGTCAATATTATATTTTTCAATTTTGCGGTATAACGTTCCACGGCTTAAACCCAGGTCCGCCGAAACCTTGCGGATGTTGCCGTTGTTTCGGTCAAGGGTATTGCTGATCAATTCCTCTTCGGCCATGCTGGCGGACTTCACTGCAGGTTTTATTTTAGACGTGGATTTTGGAATGCTTTTTTCTGAAAAAATGGGCGGCAGATCCTCCGGTTTTACATAATTATCCTGCGCTACCAGAACCGCGCGTTCAATCACATTTTCAAGCTCCCTTACATTTCCCGGCCAATCATATTGTTTCAGCAGCTTATAAGCTTCCTCTGAAAGCCCCAGCATGCTTTTCCCGAATCCCGAAGCGTATTTCATCAGCATATAGTCGCATAGAATCCGCACGTCGCCTTCCCGCTCCCGAAGCGGCGGTATCCTGACAGAAAACACATTTAAGCGGTAATACAAATCCTGACGAAAACTTTTATTTTTGATTCCCTCATCCAGATCCTTATTGGTAGCGGAAATTACGCGCACATCTATTTTTATGGATTTTTTCCCGCCTATGCGCACGATCTCCCGGCTTTGCAGTACGCGAAGCAGATTTACCTGCACATCGAAAGGCATGTCCCCGATTTCGTCGAGAAAAATGGTTCCACCGTTTGCAAGCTCAAACTTCCCGGCTTGTCCTTCTTTTTTTGAACCGGTAAAGGTTCCACCCTCATAGCCGAAAAGCTCCGATTCTATCAGGCTGCGGGGAATGGCCCCGCAATTGAGCGCCACAAAAGGCGCATTGGCCCGGGGGCTGGCGTTGTGAATGGCTTGCGCAAATATCTCCTTGCCGGTGCCGCTTTCCCCTGTCAGCAGGACATTGCTTAAATAAGGGGCCGATATTTGTGCAAGCCGCTTTGCTTCCAGAATCTGTTTCGAGCGGCCAATGATATTTTCCAAAGTGAAATGCGCGCTGGAGCCGACAATCCGGTTTACCATTTTATGTACATGCTCCGCCTGACGTATGGTGATCACAATTTCGGGCAGCGCTTTTTTGCGTTCCGACGCTAAAGGGAAAACCGAGCAGTGCAGGGGCCCTAAAAATGTATTAAGGCTGAATTCCTCCGCATGCTCCTGCTCGAATATCTTAGATATGTTGAGTTGCTCTTGGGGAATATATTCATAGACATTGGTTCCGATAATACTGTCCTTATCGGCGTTTTTCAGGTTGAGCTGCAAAATCGCCAAAGAGTTGATCTGTGTAATGATCCCATTGCTATTCGCAAAAATAACGCCATAGCTCATAAGCTCGACCACTTGGTCCAGCTTATCATTCATCGCGGTGATCCTGCTCAAGGATTCCAGCAAAGCAATCTGCTTTGAAATTGCCTCAGTGGTGGCAATCACAAGTCCCGGCGTATGATAAGTCACACGGTCCCAATAGGCGCTCAGACAAAGGACACCTATTAAGCGCTGCCCGGAATTGAATATGGGCGAGGACATGCAGGACCACATACTGTGGGGCTTGTAAAAATGCTCATTGGCATGGATTGACAGCGGCTTTTTCAAATAAAGGCAAGTGCCGATCGCATTGGTCCCGATGTGCGACTCATTTCTCGCCGCACCCTCTACCAACAGGTTTCCCCGGGCGGCGGCCACTGCCTGCGGTTCCCCAAAAATCCGCAGAACATACCCTTCCGAGTCGCAAAGCAGAGTCAAAAAACCGGATCCTTCGTCAAAAGAATGAAGATTATCCATAAAAGGAACCGCAACATCATAAAGGTTCTGATTTTTCCGGATTCGTCTTGCAAGCTGTTCGGGAGACAAAACCGTCTTTTTCATGTGATAAGGATTGATTCCAAACGCTCTGGACCGTTTCCATGAATCCAGTATTTCCTGCCTTACACCCGTAATTTCAGCATCGGGGTCCTCCCCTGCCCAAAATTGATTCCATGCGGTGTCAATCTGTTTTTGGCTTTCCACTACGGAGCACCTCCTCATTATGTGTGTATGATTTATTATATCTTTTTCATCCACTTCATGTAAAGAGTTCGCCCCACCGCAGAACGGTTCAGGTCGTGCGCTTCCCATTTCGTGTGATTGCTATAGTATGTTCGTGCGACATTTCGCCCTAAAAAAGCCTATAATTATGGTGCTAGTCAAGAATACTACAGTACATATCCTGACTAACACCATAATTATAAGAAAAAATTGTAAAATTGTAAAGCTTTTTGAAGAGCCTTGGAGAAACTTTTTCTCGAAAAAGCTTCTCCAAGGTCTTTTTGGCCCGGTATTGCTGATGTCCTTTGTCGAAAAAACAAATTGCATTACAAATTATAAATAGTGGATCGCTTTGCCATAAGCCGCCATAAACGCCTCGGGGATTGACTCGCTGACAGTCGGATGCGGATGGATCGTATCTATAATTTCGTCCGCAGTGGCTTCCAGGGTCATTGCAGCCGAGATTTCCGCCACCATTTCGGTTACGTGCTTGCCGTAGAGATGAACGCCGAGGATTTCTCCGGTAGTGCCGTCCAAAACGACCTTGACAATCCCATCGGTATCCCCTTCAACAAGGGATTTCCCGTTTGCCACCATCGGGAATTTGCCCACTTTCACGTCGGGGCACTTTTCCCTGGCCTGCTTTTCGGTAAGCCCGATGGCAGCAATTTCCGGCTCCAGGTAGATGCAGGACGGTATGCGGTCATAATGAACGCAGGCAGGCTTTCCGCAGATATGCGCCACCGCCGCAACGCCTTCATGCGATGCGGTATGAGCCAGCATGACTTTGCCGTTCACGTCGCCAATCGCGTAGATATTTTTCACATTTGTGCGCATAAATTCATCGGTAACTATGGCGTTTTTTTCAAAATTTACGCCGATTTCCTTTGCGCCCAATCCCTCCGTGCTGGGAACGCGCCCAACAGCCATCAGCACCTTGTCCGCGGCAATCGACCGCTCCCCTCCCTTTGTTTCAAACAAAACGGAGTTGTCTTTGATTTTTGTGACTTTCGCGCCGGTATGAAAGACGATGCCACGCTGTTCCATGCGTTTGCGAGCCATAGCCGACACTTCTTCGTCCACCATCGGCAATATGTTGTCCATCAGCTCCAGCACAGTCACTTTGCTGCCCAGGGTTCCCAACAGGTAGGCAAACTCGATCCCGATTACGCCGCCGCCAATGATGGCGACAGACTTCGGCAGCTCTTCCAGCAGCAACGCCTCCCTGCTGGTGATCACGTCATTTTTGCCTTCCTGTGCGATAAGCGGGGGCAGGAAAGTATCCGACCCGGTGGCGATAATAAAATATTCCGACGTAATCTTCTTTTCCCCCGCCGTCACGGTATGGGCGTCGGCAAAACTTGCCCTGCCCTCTACCACGGTGACCTTGTTGCCCCTGAGCAGGCCCTTGACACCGCCCACCAGCTGATTGACCACAGCCTGCCTACGGCTTTGCAGCTTTTTCATGGAAACCGAGATCTTTTCAGGCTCAACGCCTTCGATCGCGAAATCGTCCGCATGCAGGATGCTTTCGTATAAATTCGCCGTTTTGATCAGGGTTTTGGTTGGAATGCATCCTTCGTTGAGACATACTCCGCCCACATTGGCGCATTCAATCAGGCAAACCTTTTTGCCCTCTTTCGCAGCTTTGATGGCGGCGACATATCCGCCCGGCCCGCCACCGATGACTGTTATTTCATACTCATACGCGTTTTCCATCGTCATACGCCTTTCTTTTTATTCTACAGCAAGGGGAGATCGGTATTACATGAGGATTTTCAGCGGATTTTCCAGCAAGTGTTTGAAATAGGCGAGGAATTGCACCGCCAGAAGACCGTCGATGAGCCTGTGGTCGACGGTCAGCTGCACATTCATCATCGGACGGATCACGATGGTGTCTTCGCCGTCCTCACCGGTCTCGGCCACCGCTTTTTTGCGCACCGAACTGACCGCGAGAATCGCGGATTCCGGCGGGTTTATAATCGCCGTAAAGTTTTCGACCCCAAACATACCCAGGTTGGATATGGTGAAAGTCCCGCCGCTGTACTCTTCAGGAGCCAGTTTTCCGGTTTTCGCGCGTTCCACCAGGCCCTTGGACTCGGCGGCAATTGCCAGCAGGGTTTTATCCTGCGCGTTTTTCACCACCGGGACAATCAGGCCGTTGTCTCCCGCCACTGCCATGCCGATGTTCGTGCTTTTATAGCAGATGATCTGTCCGTCCACCAGAGAGATATTTATACCGGGATATTGTTGCAGAGCCTTACTGGTCGCGAGCAGCAATAAATCGGATACCGCGACTTTTACGTCGCCGGTTTCATTGAGCTGTTTTCGAAACGCGGTAAATTTAGTGGTGTCTATGCTGTCGGTAAAATACAGGTGGGGAGCGGTGAACTTGCTCTGGGCCAGTCTGTCGCCGATGATCTTGCGCACCCCTTTATATGGCGTTGTAGAGAGGATTTTTTTGTCTCCCCCGTCCGAAACGGCAGGTTGCGCGACCGCTTTCAGCACGTCCTCCTTCATCACCTTGCCACCTGCGCCGGTCCCCTGCACGGACGCGAGGTCCACGCCGTCGCGCTCCGCGATTTTATACGCCAGCGGCGACGCTTTGATGTCTTTCGCCGTGATGCCGCCCCGGAACCCGGTTCCCTGTACAGCGGCAATCGAAGCAGGATCAATCCTTTCGTCCTTTATCAGTTTTTTCGCCTTGGGAGTGAGAAGCAGCCTTTCCACCGTCTTGCCCGCAGCCTCCGCCGGGACTGGGGCCCTGTCTTCGGCCGGAGCGGACGTGTCGGACGCCTTTGCGGCCTCCCCGGAGCCGTGGGACGCCAACGCGGCGTCGGCGTCCTCGCCGGCTTCGCCTATAACGGCGATGGGCTCGAACACCGGCGCGTACACGCCCTCTTCCAGCAAGGTTTTCAGCAAAACTCCGTCCCGGGTCGCTTCCACCGGCATCGTAGTTTTGTCGGTTTCGATTTCAAACAGCACCTCCCCTTTGCTGATCTGATCGCCGGGAGCAAAGCACCATTTCATCAATCGGCCTTCGTCCATATTAAAGCCCAGCTTGGGCATGATAATAATTTCAGCCATCGTTCTTCCTCCTAAATAGCAGTGTGAGCCGTAGGGTCTTATAGCATTTCCCTGATTTTCGCGGCAATTTTCTTTTCGTCGGGAATAAGCGGGAATTCCAAAGCAGGGCTGAACGGCAAGGGAACATTCCCCGTTCCAAGACGTTCGATCGGGGCCTCCAGGTCATAGAACACCTCGGGCATGATGCGGGCGGCGATTTCGCCGCTGATGCCGAAGTGGACATGCCCTTCATCCACAATCAGAAGCTTGCCGGTTTTCTTCACGGACCGGACAATGGTGTCGGTATCCAACGGGACAATGGTGCGCAGGTCAATGAGTTCAACGGATATGCCGTCTTTGGCAAGCTTTTTGATCGCATTTTCCGTCTTTATGGTCATGAAAGAATTGGCCACCACCGTGATATCGGTCCCCTCGGTAACAATGCGGGCCTTGCCGAAAGGGATGCAGAAATCCTCATCCGGGCCGGGTACGTCGTCAAACTTGTTGGTGTACATCATCTTATGCTCGAAAAACACTACCGGATTGTCGTCCCGGATCGCGGTTTTGAGCAAACCCTTGGCCTCCCGGGCGGTGGAGGGCAGAACCACCTTGATTCCGGGGCAGTGGGCAACCCACGCGTGGAAGCTCTGGGAATGCTGCGCGGCGGAAGAACGCCCGCCTCCCAACGGAGTGCGGATCACAAGGGGCACCCGCGCCTGACCACCGGACATGTAGGTGATTTTCGCCGCCTGGTTGCAAATCTGGTCCATGGCAATCATCAGAAAGTCTCCGAACATCAGCTCGATGACCGGCCGCATATCCACAAGGGCCGCGCCGATCCCCAGGCCCACAATGCCCGCTTCCGAAATGGGGGAATCCTTGCACCGCCATTCCCCGTATTTCTCCATGAGCCCAACGGTGGCTTTGAAGTTGCCGCCGATCGCTCCGACATCCTCGCCCATCACAAACACGCTATTGTCCCTGCTCATTTCCTCGTCCAAGGCTTCACAGATCGCGTCCCTATACATGATCTCTCTCACGATATCATCTCCATTCTTTTCCAGTGTTGCAGGTCAGTCCACAAACACATCGGTATATGCTTCCGATATGTCGGCGTAGGGGCTTTCCTCCGCAAATTTGCACGCCTGCGCGACTTGGGCGTTCACCGTAGCTTTAATTTCCTCAATTTCCGCTTTGCTAAGGAGTTTCTTGCCCTCGAATACCCCAATCGGGTCCCTGGCTTTCCACTCCGCGACCTCTTCCTCAGGGCGGTAGACGCCCGGGTCGCCTACATGGTGGCCCTGCCAGCGGTAGGTCAGGCATTCGATCAGCGTGGGGCCTTCGCCTTTTCTGGCCCGGTCCACCGCTTTCCGAGCCTCCTCATACACCGCATAAACGTCGTTCCCGTCAATCGTGATGCCGGGAATGCCGTACCCTATGGCTCGTTTGGACAACTGGTGTTCTTTTGTGACCTGGCGGATATCCACCGAAATACCGTACAGATTGTTTTCGATGATATACACGATCGGAAGGTCCCATGCCGCCGCCATATTGATGCTTTCATGGAAAGTCCCCTCGTTGCAGGCGGAATCGCCAAAGAACGAAACGGTCACCTTGTCGTCGCCCCGGAGCTTGGAGGCGTAGGCGGCGCCGGTTGCGATGGGGATTTCTCCACCTACGATACCGTTTGCGCCGAGAATCCCTTTGTCCATGGCCATGATATGCATGGAACCGCCCTTCCCTTTGGAATAGCCGGTGCCTTTGCCCAAAATTTCCGCCATCATGCGGTTCAGGTCTGCGCCTCTGGACACCAAGTGCCCATGTCCGCGATGGGTACTTCCGATATAGTCCGTATCCCGCAAGGCGGCGCATGTGCCGGCGGAAATCGCCTCTTCCCCCAGATACAGATGCGCCAGGCCGGGCATCAATCCCCGCTTGTAGAATTCGAAGACCTCTTCCTCAAACCTGCGGGTGCGGTACATGTCCGTATAAAAATGTTTCGCCAATTCTTTTTTTGTTTTTTTGCTGCTATCGCTCATATGAACCTCCCTTTCGCAGATGTTCCCAATTGTGTATTGAGAATCTGTTCTTTAAACAAGCAAATTACATGCCAATCCGATGCAGATGCGCTTATTCAACTTTAAAATGCCCTATCACAAAGCAAAAAAATGACCGGAAAACAATTGTTTTTAACGATATATACCACCTAAAACGACGAAGCCGGCCCCAAGTTTTTCGGGGGCCGGCTTCAATCTATAGGAATACAGGGTTCTTATTTCAGCAATTGTTATTTCTTACTCCAAACAACCGCAAAGGTCGCGTAGATAAGGCCAACGATAATTACACCTGTCATCCAAACCATTTCGCCGCCTGCATACATCAAATTCATAATCTAACCTCCATCTTATTCAAAGTCTTCCTGAATATCTTTGATGAAAATTTTCCCCAATATTTGAAATACCGCAACGATTCCGATGATCAAACCTGTGCATTCCAAAAACAGTTTCATAAACAGCGACATGACGCGTCCTCCCTTTCGTTTCAATATGAACTATTGTGGTATTGCCATTTATGCCGAAACACTGCGTCTTTCCTTGAAGTACCCAGGTTCACCGGGAAGCACGGCATTCAGGATGACACCCAAAACAATGGATACCGCCAAGGTCACATATGGTACAGGAATTCCACTCAAGCCGAAAGCAGCGGGGAACGGAGTGTATGTCCAAAGCAAAACAAGGATCCACGATACCGCAAACACGATCCCGGCGGCTTTTGGGCAGCGTTTCCAGAACAGGCCATAAACGACGTTCCAGAAAATCGGGCAAAGCCACGCGAAGCACCAGACCGCTCCGTTGACAATTTCCGGCAGAGACGCGGATGCCACACAAGCGACAAGTCCGGACAAAACAATCATGATCCGGATAACCTTTGTCTGCTCCGCTTCTGATGCATTGGGCTTCTTCAAGGTATAGATATTCCTGGCAAACAGGGCGCCCAAGCCCATCGTCGTAATCGCGAAAGTGGAAAGCACCGCGCCAAGGAATGCGGCCAGCAACCATGCCACCAGCCATGTGGGCAGGTAGTTCATCAGCATGGTGGCGCCGGCGGTTTTGGCGGCCAGCTCGGGATTCGCCACCACCATTTGCCCGGATTCCACCAGGGACTTCGCCGCAATGCCTATGGTCATCGTGAAAATACCAAATATACCGTTGACAGGGGCCGCAATCCACAAAGCGCGGATGATGGTTTTTTCATTTCTGGCAGCCATGGCGGATTGCAGGCCCATCTGGCTGATGCCCTGGGCGAACGTAACCGCAATGATATTGGAAACACCGAACGCAAAGAACATTCCGGGAGCGCCGAAGATATTGATCATAAACTCCTGCCCGGTACTCACGTAATGGTTTTCCACCGCTTGCCATCCGCCGGGCAGCGCCCCGCTAAGGAACACGGCGGCTACGATCAGGCCCAGATACATTACAATTGTGTTGATGAGGTTCACCCAGCCGACCTCTTTCATGCCGGCGATAATCACATAAGCGATGCCGATAATGCTTCCGATCAGCGCGCCCATCTGGATGCTGACGCTGTTAAAGGTCAACGTGTTGAAAATAATGCCCAGAGCCTGCACTTCCATAGACAGGATTGCAAATGTCTGCCCCGCGAGAACGCAGGTGGCGACGATGGCAATTTTTTTGCCGAACAGCTTTTCAATCAATTCCGGAACGGTGGAAACCTTCAAGCGGCGGACCCACCGGCCTGTGGCAAGACAGACCACGCACAACAGAGTGACGTGGGCAATGGAGAACCAGATGCTGACAGCACCCATACCCCACGCCATTTCCATGATACCGAACACGTGCACCGCGCCCAAAACCGCCAAGGCCAGGGACACGCCTACAATGGCCGTAGGCAAATCGCGGTTGGAAGTAATAAAGGAATCGCCGCCTTCCGCTTGTTGCTTTTTCTGTTTCCTCTCTTTCTGAACCAAATACAGGCTGACCCCGCCAATTGAAACAATCTCATACAGCAATACGATAACCAATATAACCATTTATCGCTATCCTCCTTGTAATTTCGCAACGGTGCCCGGTCATTTTCTCTCAAACCAATCTGTTTTCTCTTTTTTGCCGGATCGCGGCAGGAAGAGAGAGTGAACGCCATGCGCACGGTTGCCTAGCCGCTTACACACATTTCATGTTCGCATTCTCGGGGAGCAAAAGTCGTGCAGTTGGAACCAAAGCTGATGCGCTCAGCGCCAATCATCCGACCATCACAGCCGGGCGAATCCGGATCGGGATCATGGTCCTTGAGCGCCGCGCCGCCGGGACGGTTCCCGGTGATGCAGGCATCAATGCCGATGCCGCCGTTGAAAACCAGACGCCGGGAATTGCGCTCTTATGCAGGACGAGAACTGCACCGGGAGCGATGGCTTAGGGGGAGCTTTTAATCGCTTTTAGCATTTTGGATCCCTCCTTAAATGCAAATCAAAAAACGGAAGGTAAAGTATGGATCGATTCTTTTTTTGATTTACAGCGTGTAATGTGTAGTTCAAAAAAAGCTCGTTTCCATTTCTCCTGACCTTTTTTTGAACTGCTGTAAAAATTATGTAAAGCCGACTGTGAAAGTCAACAAACGGCGCAACGAGGCCTTGTTCTTTATGTGACTGCTTCTGTAATATTAAAGCAAATATCATGCCAAGTCATGCGACATGTGCTGTGTTCAAAATAAGTTTGTGTTTTGCAGGTTGCAGCGTGAAAACTGAACACACAAATCAATCCGGCAATGTACCAAAATAGAACAAAAAGACATGTCCACGGCGGACATGTCCTGTTATAAATTGACCAAAAACATTTTCTGCTATAATGCATATCATTGCGATCCTTTATTATCATATGGCCATCATTGCATACCTGTAATGTTGGCACGCTTATTGCTAGTCTTCTATTTGATGGAAAGACGAAAGATTTCTAAGGAGCCGAAGCAAATGAGTCAATTTGTCTGACTGTCGAATTAACTCAAGGCATGATATAATAGAACAGGCTGTGGAAAGAGCTGATGGAAGCGACACAGCAGGAAGCCAGTCAGATATTATCATTATAGAAAGGAACAGGTATTATGAGAGAAGTCGTATTGGTCGGTGCGGTGCGCACCGCAATTGGCAAGTTTGGAGGCGCGTTGGTGGGTACCCCAGCGGCCGAACTGGGCGCCATCGTCATAAAGGAGGCGCTGAGCCGGGCGGGAGTCGCACCTGATCAAGTGGATCAGGTGCTGATGGGATGCGTCATCCAAGCCGCCCAGGGCCAGAATGTCGCACGTCAGTCCGCCATTAAGGCCGGCCTGGCCGTAGAAGTTCCGGCACAGACACTGAATGTTGTGTGCGGTTCGGGGCTCAATAGCATAAACATCGCCGCCGCCTTGATTCAGGCAGAGCAGGCCGACGTGATCGTCGCGGGTGGTATGGAAAATATGTCCACCGCACCTTATGCCTTACCCAATGCCCGCTTCGGTTACCGCATGAACGATGGTAATCTGGTGGATACCATGATAAGCGATGCCTTGTCCGATGCGTTCCATCAATATCACATGGGTGTCACAGCGGAAAACATCGCGGAAAAATACGGCATCACCCGCGAGGCCCAGGATGAGTTTGCAGCCAACAGCCAGCAAAAAGCGGAGCGCGCACTGGCGGAAAACCGTTTTGCGGACGAGATCGTCCCTGTCCCTGTAAAGGTGAAACGGGAAATGGTGCCGTTTGACAAGGATGAATTTCCTCGGGCAGGCACCACCACCGAAGGTCTGAAAAAGCTGAAACCGGCCTTTAAAGCGGATGGGACCGTAACCGCCGCCAATTCCTCAGGCATCAACGACGGCGCGGCAGCCATTGTGGTAATGAGCGTGGAAAAGGCTGCGGAGCTGGGTGTCAAACCCATGGCGAAATTCATAACCGGGGCCATTGCGGGCGTGGACCCCGCCATCATGGGAATCGGGCCGGTAAGCAGCACGAAGAAAGCTTTAAAAGCGGCGGGCTTGACCGTAGACGACCTTGACCTGATAGAAGCCAACGAAGCGTTTGCCGTGCAGGCCATCGCGGTAGGTCAGGACTTGAAGTGGGACGCGGATAAGGTAAATGTCAATGGCGGCGCGATTGCTTTGGGACATCCGGTCGGCGCTTCCGGTTGCCGAATCCTGGTAACCCTGCTGCACGAGATGCAAAAACGCGATGCGAAGCGTGGACTTGCCACTCTCTGTGTCGGCGGCGGCATGGGCGTGTCCACGATCGTCGAAGCTGTGTAGGTGAATCCCATGGAACATTTGCTATATGAGAAAAAGGACCATGTTGGAATCCTTACCATCAACCGCCCCAGGGCGATGAATGCCCTGAACAGCGCGGTAGTTATGGAGCTAAAAGAGGTCCTTGCCGGAATAGCGGATTCGGATATTCGCTGTCTGATCATCGTGGGCGCGGGAAGCAAGGCCTTTGTGGCCGGCGCGGACATTGCCGAAATGAAAGATTTAACACCTGAGGGCGCGAAAGCCTTTAGCAACGCGGGCAACGCTGTCATGGAAGCGATAGAAAATCTGGCAATGCCGGTAATCGCCGCGGTAAACGGGTACGCGTTGGGGGGCGGCTGTGAACTGGCTATGAGCTGTGACATTCGCATCGCATCCGAAAATGCTGTGTTCGGGTTGCCCGAGGTGTCTCTGGGCGTAGTGCCAGGTTATGGAGGCATACAGCGGATGGCGCGTATCATCGGGCCTGCCGTGGCAAAAGAACTGGTATATACTACCAACCGTATCAATGCGCAGCAAGCCCTTACTTATGGGCTGGTAAATGCAGTTTGCCCGCAAAACGAGTTGATGCAAACCTGCATGTCCATGGCGGAGAGGATTTCCGCCAACGCGCCTTTTGCCGTGCAGCGGGCGAAATCGGTGTTTAATCGGTGTGCCGGGCTGACACTGGAAGATTCTTACCGATTGGAAACAACCAAATTCGCGGATTGTTTCACCACCGACGACCGCCGTGAAGCCATGAGCGCATTTGTAGAGAAAAGAAAACCGCAGCCATTTATTGGAAAGTAAATTTAAAAGGAGGATTTTTATATGATTGTTGGCGTAGTAGGCCCTGGGGTAATGGGTTCAGGCATCGCGCAGACCTTTGCCTCAAAAGAAGGGTACGAAGTAATCATGGGCCATTATAACTCTGCCGAACGAGCCGCCCTTGGCAAGGAACGCATTGCCAAGGGGCTGGGTTCTCTAGTGAAAAAAGGGAAAATCCCTCAAGAGGAGGCCGACACCATTCTTTCCCGCATCAAAACAGGCACCTATGAAACGCTGGCTCCATGTGATTTGGTGATCGAATCGGCCGTTGAGAAGATGCCCGCGAAAATAGAGCTCTTCAAGACCCTGCAAAATATTTGCGGAAAGGAGACGATTTTTGCATCCAACACCTCGGCGCTGTCGTTGACCGAAATGGCAAGCTGCCTTGACCGTACAGTGGTTGGTATGCATTTCTTCAACCCGGTCCCCCGCATGAAGCTGGTCGAAATCATAGCAGGGCTTACCACCCCCCGGGAACTGATTGATAAAATCAAGGCAATTGCCGAAGATATCGGCAAAACCCCTGTTATTGTTCAAGAGGCGTCGGGGTTTGTAGTCAACCGCATTCTGATTCCCATGATTAATGAGGGGATCTCAGTCTATGCAGAGGGTGTCGCTTCCGCGGAAGGCATTGATACGGCTATGAAGCTGGGCGCAAACCACCCCATGGGGCCGTTGGAGCTTGGCGACCTGGTTGGTTTGGACATCTGCCTGGATATTATGGAATCCCTCTATGCGGATACCGGCGATCCGAAATACCGCGCCCATCCGTTGCTTCGCAAGATGGTTCGGGGCGGGCTTTTAGGCCGGAAAACCGGAAAGGGTTTCTACGATTATTCGGCGTAACGGCGGTAAATAGCGGGTTTCACGTCTATGGGCAAACGGTAGGCTGCAGCACTAAAGCAAATTTAGTCATTCCATTTTATCGGTGCTCTCGCTTTCCTGAACACTATTTTCGTCCCCCTTACTCAAACGGCAATCAATTGTACATGTCATATACAATCACGGATGCCATCACTTCAAGTGGTGGCATCCGTGATTGCCGTAATGAATGGTATTGCCGCCGCTTTTAACCCTGCTCATAAATTTATCGTACTTAAAAGCTTTACCGGCAGGCACTAAGCATCAGCCTCCGCCGCATTTGCCGCATAGCTGTGCATCGCCTCGAAGATGATCGCCACCGAGGTAGCGCCCGCGTCCTGGTGCCCAATCGCTCGCTCAAGAAGGGATTTGGCCCGGCCGTATTTGGCGACATATTGCTTGGTGTCCTCAACGCCTTTGTGCGCTGCGTCCTTTGCCGCGGCGAGCGCCGCGGGCAAATCGTCGCCGGTGCTGTTCTCCATCGCCAGGACGGCAAGCTCCAGCGCGTCTACCATCGTCTTGTCCCCAGGCTGCGCTTTGCCGCGCTCCTTGACGGCCTCAAGGGAGCCGCGCATAAGTTTCGCCAAGGAGAGCGCGCCCATGCCCTTTACGCCGCCCAGGAACATAGTGCCGAAGATCACTCCGGACGCGCCCCCTATCGAATTCAGCATTGACATGCCGGTCGTTTTAAAGACCGCGTTGACATCGGGGAAAGGCCGTTCGGCAAGCAGCGCCTCCTTTGCTTTGGCCATGCCGCCCGCCATCCCGATACCGTGGTCACCGTCGCCGATAGCGCTGTCGATATCGGTCAGATAGGGTTTGTTCTCTATAATAGCGTCACAGGCATAGATGATCATATCCGTTACCTGTTCAACCGTCATTGTTTTCATACTATTTGATCTCCCCTCTCGCGTAATATGGCGAGAAACACGGTGTATCATAGTATTTTTCAAGCTCGTCGTCCAGCTTCAGGATCGTGATCGAAAAACCGCCCATCTCCTGACAGGTACAGTAGCTTTTGATTTCCGCGTCGTGTACGATTAGCTTGTCGGCTTGCATGCGGCTGTTAAGCTCGTTGTAGACGATACTGAGCTCCAGCAGCGTGGTGGACCCGAGTCCGTTAACCAGTACCGCGACCTTGTCGCCCGCGCCCAGGCCCATCTCATTTTTGATCTCGCCGTACATCCGCTCGACCAGCTCGCAGGCCGGCTGCATTTTGGTGCGCTCAATACCGGGCTCCCCGTGCAGACCCATGCCGAACTCAATCTCGTCGTCGCCCAGCTCGAACGTTAATTTGCCGAGACCGGGAATAGAGCCCGGCCTGGTTGCCAAACCGATTGTGTTGATGCTGTCGCGCGCTTTTTCAGTGATGCGCAGCACCTCTTTCAGGTCATGCCCAGCGTCGCAGGCGGCACCCGCAATCTTGATGACATAGACATCCCCCGCGATGCCGCGGCGGTCCTCGACGCGTTCTTTCGGCGCCGACGCGCAGTCGTCCCACACGCGGACATGTGCGGTCTCGATTCCCTCCATATCGCAGAGGTCCTCAGCCATATCGAAATTCATGTTGTCGCCGGCGTAGCAGCCGTAGAGAAACAATACGCCTCTGCCCTCGTTGACCGCCCGGGCGGTCTCGAGAATCAGCTGCGGATTCGGGGAAGCAAAAATATTCCCGCATGCCGCGGCGTCGGCCAGGCCGTCTCCGACAAAGCCGCTGAACAGCGGTTCATGGCCGCTGCCGCCGCCGATGACAAGAGAAACCTTGCCCTTGCGCCTGTTTTTGTAGGCAAACGCGTTATTGCCGGATATCCGCTCAAAATAGCGGCTGTACGCCGCAAGATAGCCGGACATCATCTCGGCCACGATATCGGAGCCCGGGTTGATGATTTTTTTCACAATGATCCGTCCTCTCTGACAAATTGGCTGTTTTCTCTATTCGACATTGCGGTAGCGTTTGGACATCCTTTCAAACGTCAGGCCCGCGGTTTCAGCAACAACCGTCATGACAACCATATCGAATACGATCCACAGGCACTGCTCGAAGAGATTGCCCATCGGCTGAACCGACGGCACAATATCGTCGGTTCCCCGGTAAACGGCCGCAGGTACAAAAAAAGTCCGATCGGCCAGGTTTTTCGCGGTTTCGCCGCTGGGGGAGCCCGTAACGACGCACAGGTACGCGCCAGCCGCTTTCGCCCGCTCACATACATAATTGATGTGGCCGATCCGGCCGTCGCCGAGCGTCGCGATCAGCAGGTCGCCCGCCTGTATACCCGGTGTCGTGTCGTCCCAAATCCAATGGATCTCCTTGCCCATATGCGTCAGGCGCATGGCGAACGCCCGTGTCGCTAATCCCTCGCGGCCAACGCCGATCAGAAAAATCCGCTCGTGCTTCTTCACAAGCTCGATAAAATCGCGCATACCCGCCTGATCCAGCTTTTCATACACGCTGCGGTGTTCCGACAGGATTGTCTCATATAGTTCCTGATACTCCATTTTCAGCCTCCCCTACACACCGAGCTTGTCGTGCAGATAGTCCATCGTTGTTTTCATGCCTTGGTAAATCTCGTCGTCGTCCTGTTCAAAGATCGTGACGACCTCAAGGTATTGCGGAACGCCGGACAGTCCGGCTTTTTCAGTGGCGCTGAGAATCAGCTCGGGTGTGATGATACCCTCTTTCGTGAAATCCCAGTGCCGGTCAAGCAGGCCGTCGCACTGCTGCAAATGGATCGAGCCGATGTACGGCGCACATACACGGAACCACAAATCGATATCTGCCTCTTCCTTGAGCAGAGGCCTGTAAAGCGCGTGCCCCCAATCGATAAGGAGCTTGATGGGAATTGCGGAGCCATCCAAATCCTTCATCATCTGCACGGAAACCGCGGGGCTGTGCGGAAATTCCGTGATCAGCGGAGTCGCCTCGATATGGATTTCCCGGAGTCCTTTCTCTTTGCCGTACGCCGCAAGCTCGCACAGCGAATCCAGCATTTCGCGGTAAAGCGCCTCCCGCCTTGTGGGATCGCGCGCATCCTCGTAGTCCATTCCTCCAACCGGTGTGCCCATGATATCCGCGCCGAGCGCCCGCGTCATATCGATGCCCCGCTTAAAGAAGGTCAGCGCAATCTCGCGCTGCTCCTTAAACGGGGACAGAAACTGCGCGTAAGAGTAAGAGGCGAGACCGCCGAACGCGGCGTCGATCGCGATTCCCTGCGCCGCGAACGCGTCCCGGTAGGCGTTTGCCATTTTGTCGCGCTGAGCCTCGGGCCACCACGGATCAATCAAATGTAAATTGGACCAGCGACACCTTAAAATCTTCCCTGCACATCCTGGCAAGCTCTTCCGGCTTCATCCAGCGTTTCACCGCAAAGGATAAGTTCAGTCCCAATACCATATCCATCACCTCCTTTACTGTATGGTTATCCCTTTTTCTCCGTCTCGGCCGCTGTAGCCGCAACCTTTGCGACCTTGATACTTCTCTGTTTTTTCTCACGTATCATCCCGGAAATTGAGCTGAACGAGATCGCGATGACAACGACAAAACCGCTTACCGCAGACTGCCAGTAGACATTAACGCCCAGCAATACGATCATGTTCTGGATAACCGAGATGATCGCGGCGCCAATCAAAGCGCCCGCCGGGTTGCCAATGCCGCCGGTGAGCGCCACGCCGCCGATCACCGAGGAGGCAATGGAGTTCATCGGCCAGTTCTCGCCGATCGCCGACTGCGAGGAGCCCAGGCGCGCAACGTAGAGTATGCCGGCCAGCGCGGAGATCAGGCCGACAACCGAATAAATCAGCACACGGATCCGGTCGACCTTGATGCCGAGAATTTTCGCCGCCTCCTTGCTGTTCCCGATTGCGTAGATATAGCGGCCGGTTTTGGTCTTTTTTGTCAGGAAGAGAATGCAAACCAGAACGATTAAAGTAAAAATAAACGGAATCGGAATCGGGCCGAGATTCCCTTTGCCGAGGAAAAGGATGCTCTCGGGGATGCCGGTGACCGCCTTGCCCTTGGTCAGGACAAGGTTAATGCCGCCGTACACGCCCTGCATACCGATCGTGGCAACCATGGAGTTCAGGCGCAGTCTGGTGATGATCGTGCCGTTGAGGGCGCCGAGCATCATCCCCAGCGCAAGCGCGATAATCATTGACAGGACTGGATTCACACCTTGATGCACCATCAGCATGCCGGCGATGATGCCGCACAGCGACGCCATCTTACCAACCGATAAATCCAGTTCGCCGATCAGCAGCAGCAGCGACTGCGCAATGCCGATCATCCCGATAAAGGCAAGGTCGCGGATCAGCGACTGAAGATTGTATTGATCAAGAAAATATGGGGATAAAACACTTGCGAGCAGAACCATGGCCACCAGCACGGCGCCGATCGCCGTCATTGTGCTTCGCCGCAGCGCGTTCAACACAAGACTCTTTTCCCCCGGTTTTGTTTTCATAGAAACGACTCCTTTACCTGAATGCGGATTCATGAATGCGCATTTGCGCGTCTGCGCCGCGTTTAAGAGGGCGGCGCCTTTGCTTTGATGCCGATAACCGCGCTTAGAATATCCTCCTTGTCCGCCCGCTTGTCCAGCACGCCGGCGACCCTGCCGTCGTACAGCGCGACGATTCGATTGGAGCACTTTATGACCTCCTCGAGCTCGGAGGATATCAGAATGATGCCCACCCCGTTTTCTTCAGCCACCTTTTTCATCATTTTGTAGATGTCCAGCTTGGTTCCAACGTCGATGCCCTTGGTCGGCTCGTCGAAAACCAGCACTTTCGGGTTGCAGCACATGGCGCGGCCGATAATGACCTTTTGCTGGTTCCCGCCGGAAAGGAACTGAATCGGCTGATCATAATTGGGCGTTTTCACGTCATAGGAATCGATCACGTCAAGGGCAAGCTTGCGCTCACCCTGCGCTGAAATCCCGAGCCCTTTCTGCAGACTGTCAAGCACCGCGACCGAAATGTTCTCCCGGACGCTCAGCATCGGCAGAATGCCGTACTTTTTCCGCTCCTCCGGCAGATAGATAAAGCCGTTGTTCACCGAATAATGGGTATCCCCCAGCCTCCAATCGGCTTTATCAACCCTTACCTTTCCGGTGTAAACCGGCAGATAACCGAAGATCGCCTGCATCAGTTCGGTGCGCCCCGCGCCCACCAGTCCGTAAAATCCGAGTATCTCCCCTTTTTTCAATTGGAAAGAAATGTCGGTGAACTGCGCCCCGGTCAGATGCTCCGCTTCAAGCAGCACCTCTTCAGTGACCTTCTCCGAATAGAATTTCTGATCCTGGTCAAGCACACGCCCGGTCATCTGGGTAACAACCCAGGGGATATCCTTGTCCGCTATATTCGCGTAAGCGACTTTTTTTCCGTTGCGCAGCACCGTAATCACGTCGCCCAGCGCGAATATCTCCTCAAGCTTGTGAGAGATGAAGACAACTGCCTTGTTTTCCCGCCGGATTTCCCTGATGATATCGAACATCACCTGTATATTGTCCGTCGTAAGGCTGGTCGTCGGCTCGTCAAGTATCAGCGCGTCGTACTCCCTGCGGATCGTCGCCCGGGCAATCTGCAGGAGCTGCTGCGCCGAGATGGGAACATCCCTGACAAGATCGTCCGGACGTACCTTGATTCGAAATTTTTCCAGTATGGGCAACGCTTTTTTTTCGATTTCCTTTTGATTGACCAGCCCCTTAAAGCTGGATTTTTCGTATGGCAAAAACAAGTTTTCCGCCACCGTCATATGCTCGAACAGGTCAATTTCCTGCGGCACATAGGCCACCTTGCCGAACAGCGATTTGTTTTGATGGCCAACATGCTCGCCGTCGATATATATTTCGCCGTCCTCCGGCTCGTAAACGCCGGTCAGGCATTTGATCAGCGTGCTTTTTCCCGCGCCGTTCTCGCCCATAACACAGTGAATTTCACCCCGTTCAAAGGCGATATCCACCGAATCCAGCGCAACCACGCCCGGGAATACCTTGGTTATGTTGCGTACCTCCAATACCGGCATAGACATGCTCCCCTTATAAAGAGAGAGGCTGCCTGGACAGTCCTCTCTCTTTTTTAGTTTGCTATTTCTTAGAAGCGCCGCGCCTTATGCGCTGACCATCGCGATCCACTCGTCAATATTGCCCGGGTCGATAAACGCAACGCCGGTGTCCACTATTTTCGGGATGTCCATGCCGATGTGCGCCTGCCACATGATCAGGACAGCCATGGAGCCCTGCATCTGCGGGATAGTGGAGGATGTCGCCGAAATGGTGCCGTTTTTGACGTACTGCAGAATCTCGATCAGGTTATCCATGGTAACCACAGTGACCTGGCCGGCCTTTCCGGCTTCTTCAACCGCCGCCGCAAGGCCGGATCCGGTCGCGTCGCAGTTGAGATACCCTTTCAGGTCGGGATTAGCGGCCAGAACGGCAGCCGCCTGGGTCTGGGCCTCTTTGATGCTGTCGTTGTCGATGCCGCCGTCAATCACTTGAATGTTAGGGTATTTTGCCAGCGCGTCCAGATGCGCCTGATAGCGCTCGGCATGGTTCGGCGCGGTGGGAACTCCCTGCATAACCGCAACCTTGCCCTCTTCGCCAATCAGGGCAGCCAGCTTATCGGCCGCCAGCCTGGCCTGTTCCGCGAAATCGTTGCCGACGCTGGTCAGGTCACTGCCCTCCGGAGCCGGAGCGTCAAAGAGAATCACCGGGATACCCTGTTTTTGGATTTCCTCGATAACCGCTTTGTTGCCTGCGTAATCGAGCGGGTCTAACGCGATGCCCGCGGGGCGGGTAGCCGCGGCCTGCTCCAGAACGGTGTTCTGCTCCGCGACATCCGCACTCTGCGGCGCGCGGTAGTCGATCGTGACTTTGACGCCGAGCTGTTTGGACAGCGCATCCGCCTGAAGCTGCGCACCTTTGTTGACCTCGTCGAACCATGCGTGCACTACCTTGGGAACGATTACAAACGTAAGATCCTCGCCTGCCGTGGCAGCCGCGCTGCCGCTGTTATCTCCTGATGTCGCGGGAGTACTGCTGGAACTGCAGCCGGCAAAAACTCCTGCGCACACGGCAATAACCAATAACATTGACAAGATTTTTCTCTTCATCTTTGTTCCTCCATTCACAATTTGCATATAAATATTAGCTTATATTCTTAATTTTAATTATATATCACTAAACCGATGTGGGCAATGCGGTGAATTTTCGATTTGGTGGGAGAGTCTTCACATCTTTCGAAGCTCCTGTTAAATGGATACCGCTATTTTTGTTAAAATTGATGCAACGATCTGCCGGCCGCTCATTGACCGGGAGGATGAAAATCGCAATGTTTTATACCAATCATGTAAATCATTTCGATATTTTGTTGTTTAATTCAACATGATATACTATAATAAACCTGTATCTGTTACTGCGTAGCGATTCAACCTGAAAATGTCAGGGCCGATAGGCGCAATCTTGCAGAAAGGTGGTTATATGCAGAACAAAAGATGGCGCGTTCTAATCGTTGACGACGAGATCCGTATTGGAATGCTGATCCGAAAGCTCATTCACTGGGACGAGCTTTCGCTTGAGTGCGTCGCGGTGCTCGACAACGGCCAGGCGGCATACGATATGATTCTCGTGGAAAAGCCCGATATCGTCATTACCGATGTTCGCATGCCTAAAATCGACGGCCTTCAATTAATTGAGATGGTCAAAGAAAATCAAGGCATCCGTTTCATTATTGTGAGTGGCTACAGGGAGTTCGAATTTGCACAAAAAGCAATTAAGCACAGCGTCCGGGACTATCTGCTGAAGCCGATCAACGAGGAGGAGCTCAACCAGTCCCTTGCAAAGCTCTGCTCCGAGATATCGGATGAAACCGAAGCCAGGTGGAAGGAAGCGCATAGCCGGCAAGCTCTTTCCGTAAGCGAGCAGATAATCCGCGGCGACCTGCTGTCTGTCATCATCTCGCAAAACGTCCTCCCCGTAATTGAGGAGCTGCGGGAAAGAACCGGTCTTTCGTTGGGCGCGGACGCGTTTCGCGCGCTTGTGATCAAGGCTGACCATCGCGACACGCAAAAGGCGGATAAAAAGCTCGACCGTGTGCTGGCCGACAAAATATTATCCGCGCTTGATAAGGCGTTCGATGGTTGGGGCCCCGAAAAACTTGTTTGTGAGCAGGCCAACTTCTATATCCATTGCCTTTTAAACTACCCCGTCGCCCATTCCAAAGAGATCAAGGACCGGATCAACATTATGCTGATCGAACTGCAGGACTACTCTATGGGCTTTGACCAGCACAACGTCACGGTGGGCATCGGCAGGGAAAAAACGCGATACTCCGAAATTTCCGGCTCCCTGCGGGAAGCCCACGACGCCGTGAACTTCCGAATTAAAGCCGGTACCAGCCGCCTGATCTATGCAAAGCAGCTTGCGCTTGATCCCGCTTTTTCGGTTGACGCGTATCTGCGCCAGATGCGCCCGCTATTTTTGCAGGCAGTGGACAGCTACTCCAAAACCCTGCTTCGGGAATCTGTTGAGAAGGTTTTTGACGAGGCGGGCTTTGGGGAAGATTTTGACTATTCGCGGTGCTACAATATTGCGCGCCGGACAGCCGAGCTCTTTTTTAACCGCATTGATCCGGGGAACAACAAGGGCGATTCACTCCAGCAAAGGCTTCTGGAGGACATTTACCACTGTTCCTCGGTCAGCCAGCTGAAAGGGCTGTTGAGTGACCGCCTTGCTGAGTATTTGCAGCTTTGCCTGCAGCGCCTCGTCTCTGAGTCGACGAAGCCGGTCCGCGAGGCAAAGAAGTACATCGACGAGCATTACGGCGAAAAAATCGGGCTTGAGGATATAGCCGGAATTGTAGGGTTCAACCCCACGTATTTCAGCATGCTGTTTAAAAAGGAAACCGGCATAAATGTCAGCGCCTATCTGGTGAACGTACGGATGGAGGCTGCGAAAAAGATGCTGCGTGAAACAAACGAAATTATTTTGGCCATCGCCGACAGCGTCGGATACAAGGACTCCCGTTATTTCAGCCAGTTGTTTGTCAAAACAATCGGAATCAAGCCGGCCCTTTACCGGAAGCTGCATTCATAGGAGAGCATGTAAATGGAGCCGCTGAAATCCTTAAAATTATTCGTTTTCTTTCAGATTATGTGCTTTTCAGTATTCACGCCCTTGTTTTCGTTTCGGGCGCTGCCTCCTTTGGCAACGCTTGCGCTGGCATTGTTCGCGCAGGCCGCTATACTTGTTTACCTTCATTTTACCGCGATACGGCCCCTCGGACGATTCGAGGCCGCGCTCAAGAACAGCCTATTGGATGACAGGCTGGGCGACAGCCTGCTTGCGGCTGCTCCGGACGATGCTGTTTATCTCCGCGAAATCTGCCGGCTTGTTGAGCGCAGCGTTGCATACCACATCCAAAAAAGCTCCGCCGAGATGTTTGACCGCCAAGCGGAGCTGAGCGCGCTTCAAAGCCAGATCAACCCCCATTTCCTTTACAATACGCTTGAATCGATCCGCAGACAGGCGCTGATTGACGACAATATCGAAATCGCCAAGATGGCGGAAGCGCTTGCCTCGTTTTTCCGCTACAGTATCTCCCGCAAGGGCAGCCTTGTCACATTGCGCGATGAGCTCGCAAACATCAAAAACTATATGACAATCCAGCGTTACCGCTTTAACAACCGCTTCTTGCTGGAAATCCATATGGACGAAGAGGATGAAAGCGCCTATGATTGCCTGGTTCCCAAGCTGATTGTCCAGCCTGTGGTGGAAAATGCGATCTATCACGGCCTTGAGGATGTGCTGGAGGACGGCAAAATCATAATCGACGTCGTCGTCACCCAACACAACCTGATCCTCACGGTATCCGACAACGGCAAAGGCATGGACGGCGCCACGCTCAAAGCGCTCAGCCAAAGAATCCGGCAACAAGGCTTAAACGCGAAAGATGAAACGCTGGGTGAAGAAATTCATATGGGGATTGCATTGCCTAACATCCAAAAACGCATTCAGCTTCTGTTCGGAAAGCACTACGGATTACAGATCTACTCCACCCTTGGTCAGGGAACCGATGTTGAAATCACAGTCCCTGCCAATGTTGAAAGAAACATGGACTGAAAGATGAAAAAGGAAATACTGCGTGTTCACGATCTCAACCTGCAAATTGACGGCGCCTACGGGCTGTCCGATATTTCATTCTGCCTGATGGCGGGGGAATGCACCGGCGTTATGGGTCTGGCAAATTCGGGAATCACGCTGCTTCTTGACGTATTATGCGGCAATTTAAGCTGTATGGGAGACTTCTGGATCGACGAGGAGGCCGTTACCCGCCCGCAGGATTTTGCCCGCCGGGCCTACAAGATTACCGCTTCGAACTACCGCATCGGGGATTGGAGCGCCGCCGAGTACATCGGCCTTGTCGACAACGCCATGTTTGGTCTGCTGCGCCGCAAAACGCTGATGCGCCGGATACAGCGGTTGATCCTTGACCTCGGCCTGGAGCTGGATTTGTCCGCAAGGCTGTGCGATATCCCGGAGCTTGACAAGCGGTTGCTGGATATTGCAAAGGCATGCATGCAGGACAAAAAAATTATTATCGTCGAAGACGAATTCGAGGGCTGCAGCACATGGGATATTCAGCAGTTCAAAAAAGTTCTTGAGCTGCTGCCTAAAAAAAATATAACCTACATTATCAGCAGCCACTCCGATAATGTCTCACATATCCTCTCCGATCGGTATATCTTTTTCAAAAAAGGTCATATAGTCAAAAAGAGCGCCAAGCGAAACGCGCTTGACGTTCGCATTCATGAATACTATTTGTTCGACAAAAAGATCACATCGCAAAAACAGCGGCTTGAGAGCATGACCAAAGCCGAACAAAGCAGTAAAACAATGTACGTAATCCGCAATGTCACATTCGCAGGTTGCGGAGCCGTCGACTTTGAATTTTACAAAAAAGAGGTTGCCGCAATCCTTGTGCGTGATACCAGGCTCAAAGAGGAGGTCTTTCAACTGCTCAGCGGGCGGCGCGCCATCCGCGAGCTGACGGTATTGCTCGAGGGTAAGCCGATTTCTTATAACAAGGTGGAAGATTATGTCCGCAACCGCATTGTCTCGGTCGCCAACCTGGGATGCACCGATGAGCTGCTGACGCGCATGAGCGCGGGCGAGAACCTTGTGATGCCATCGTTTCACAAAATTCCCGCTCCGCAATACTTCATGTGTTCACATATGCTCGGCCGCGTACTGAACGACCAGCTTGAATTTGGTCCCTTTCCGTCCGATGGCAACTTGCGGCAGATGGAAATCAATGATTACATTGTCCTTGTATTGGAACGGTGGTACATTTACCGCCCGAAAGTGCTGGTTCTGTTTGAACCGTTTGCACACTGCGATTTGTATGGCGTATCTCTGATTCAATCCTATATCAAAAAGTTTACCGCCATCGGCACAACTGTTATTATTATTGAGTCCCGTGATGAGTATATTGAAGAACTCACCGATCGGACCATTGTGTTGGATCCGTAGAAATAATATGGGAACTGCATGCGAAATCTGTGTATTGACGACCCTATAGAAACGGATAAGGAGGGCAATTCCCTCACCATCCAAGACACCATGTCGGACGACGACAACATCTTTGACTGCATCGACCTGCGGCTCAAATCCGAAAAGATGTACAGCTACATCAATCAGTATCTCACCGAGCGCGAACGGAAGATCCT
>Ga0153939_1000135_pt1 | contig 25252 bp, 12 predicted proteins | sample TSNJ023MetaG_FD_104734 | JGI IMG/M metagenome (GOLD analysis project Ga0153939, IMG submission 104734) | Attine ant fungus gardens microbial communities from New Jersey, USA - TSNJ023 MetaG | ecosystem: Host-associated > Fungi > Mycelium > Unclassified | place: USA: New Jersey, Brendan T. Byrne... | reverse complement strand
AGGTGAAAAACAGCGTATCTCAATCGCCAGGGCAATTTTAAAGGATGCTCCCATTATTATTCTGGATGAAGCAACCTCAAGTATTGATCCGGAAAATGAATTTTTAATCCAGCAGGCATTAACCGAGCTGACCAGAGGAAAAACGGTAATAACCATTGCCCATCGCCTGGCTACTATTGAAAATGCTGATAACATTCTGGTTATGGATGAGGGACACTTGGTACAGCAGGGGAAACATAACCAGTTGATTGAAGAGGAGGGCATTTATAAAAACTTTATTTCAATACGGAAAAATGCTGAGGGCTGGACATTGGGTACTAATTAAGAAAAAAATGATGTGGTTAAAAAGTATTTTGATTCCATCATAAGCATAGCAGAAGAACAATCAGAGAAAAGAGGATAATATCAATGGAGACTAATATTGACTATCAGAAGATACTAAGAGATTATCGAGATAATGGTGTGGTTTTAGAGGCTGACCTGGGGAAACTGCGTTACAAAAGCAGAAAAGGTGCATTAACACCCGAACAGCTTGAGTTTATCAAATTACACCGGGATGAATTGATAAAGGTACTTGAAGTGAAGAGTGATACAGCAGATTTCCCATTGACAGATATACAATCGGCGTATTTACTTGGCCGGCGGGAGTCGTTTCATTATGGCGGTGTTAACTGCCAAATTTATATGGAGTTGGATTATGCTGACTTGGAGTTAGCAGAAACAAACTATGCGTGGAATGCCTTAATTCAAAAACACGAAATGCTTCGTGCGATTATTCAGGATAACGGCAATCAGCTGATTCAGGAAACCGTACCGGATTATCGGCTTGAATATAGTGATCTATCAGGTGATGGCGATCAAAGCAAGCTGGAGTCGGCGAGAGAAGGATATCTTGGGTGGCAGTCAGAAATCGGAGCATGGCCTTTCTTTAAGCTGGGTTTGACAAAACTGCCGAAACAGACAATACTGCATATCTGCTTTGATTTTTTGATTGTAGACTGGACCAGCATCTGGATATTAATCCGTGAGTTTGAACAGCTGTATTTTAATCCGGCACAGTTTAATGCGGATAATCAACTTACTTTCCGAGATTATTTAAGGTTAGAAGATGAACTAAAGAGAGGTATAAAGTATCAAGCGGATAAAAAATATTGGGAGGACCGCATTCATGGATTCCCCGGTTGCCCGCAGATACCGATTCTTGATCAAAGTAAACTGGAAAATAGCTTTATCAGAAAACAATATGACATTAGTTACGATGGCTGGGAAACTTTTAAAGGTTGTGCTCAGCAGTATAATTGCACGCCTACGGCAGCAGTTCTTACTGCTTATGGACTGTGCCTTGCGAGATGGAGTGAGACGGCGGATTTTTGTTTGAACCTGACTATGCTCAATCGTTTGCCGTTGCATCCGCAGGTACAGAATCTGGTTGGCGATTTTACTTCGGTAAATCTTTTAGAAATGCACACTAAAACTGATTTAAGTTTTGTAGAAAATATGAAATTGGTGCAGGACAGACTAAGTCAGGATCTGGATCACACCACCTATTCGGGGGTTAAACTGCTTCGGGAAATTACCAGGGAAGCCGGTCAAGATAAGGCATTATACCCGTATGTATTTACGGGCTCTATTGGTTTGGTTGAGGACGGACAGCGGCAAGGGCAGTTAGGCGGATGCAGTATAAGCCAGACTCCACAAGTATTTATAGACTGCCAGGCAATGGACAGCCGGGATGGCCTCAGGGTTAATTGGGACATTCGTGCCGGAGTCTTTAAAAAAGATGTGATCGATGCAATGTTTGAATCCTTCTGTCAGGCGATGGATGACCTGGCAGCACAAACAAAAAGCTGGCAACGGAATGATTTGATTCAGCTGCCGGCCAAACAAAAGGCGGTAAGAGATGCTGTAAATAACACTGCCAAAATAATTCCCTTTACACCATTACATGGGCAGTTTTTTCAAAACAGCAGGAGGCGGCCAAAAGCAATTGCAGTTATTGACCAGGATGGTGAATGCACCTATCAGGAACTGGCAAGGCTGGCCGGAAAATTTGCGAAAGTGTTGAAATCAAGCGGGTGCCAAAAAGGTGATGGGATTGGTATTCTGATCGCCGATGGCAGATATCAGCTGGCCGCAGTTTTAGGGGTGCTGATGGTCGGGGCGGTCTATGTGCCGCTGGATGAAAAACAACCGGACAACCGGATTGTCAATATTTTAGCGAGCATCTCAGTTTCGGTGGTGATTGTTAACGCTGAATCGGCAGGCAGAAATATGGGAGAGGTGAAGAAGATAGTTGCCAAACAGGTGGTTTCGGATAATCAACTATACTCAGATGAGAAGTATACCGAAGCGGTCAGCGAAGATGATTTAGCTTACATTATTTTCACCTCTGGATCAACCGGGGTACCAAAGGGAGTGCAAATTACCCATGCTGCAGCTAATAATACAATTACAGATATTAATCAAAAATTCAAGGTGACTGAAACAGATAAAGTGCTTTCGTTATCGCGGCTCAATTTTGACCTGTCAGTCTATGATATATTCGGATTGCTATCAGCTGGGGGAACAGTGGTTTTCGCAAATAATGATCAATACATAAATCCTCAGCATTGGCATGAATTAATTGAAAAACATCAGATTACAATCTGGAATACTGTTCCTTCAACGATGCAGTTATTGTTAGATTATCTGGATAGGGCTAAAGCGGATTTACTTGGACTGCGGCTTGTCCTTGTCAGTGGTGACTGGATTCCGGTCACAATGCGGAAACGTTTGAACGGTTATCATAGCGAATTAGAGATGATTGGACTGGGCGGAGCGACAGAAGCGTCAATCTGGTCTAACTATCACATCTGTACAACAGATGACGATGAAAAAGACTCTGTTCCTTACGGAGTACCACTAGCAAACCAAGGTTTTCAGATCTTAAATGAACGGTTTGAAATATGCCCGGATTATGTAATGGGAGAATTATATATCATGGGATCAGGCCTTTCGGTAGGATATGCAAATGATGAGGAGCAAAACCGTACCCATTTTCTGACTGATGAAAGCGGCAGCCGGATGTATCGTACCGGAGATTATGGTTTTTACAATAGTAAAGGCGAGATTATCTTTTGCGGCCGTAAGGACTTACAGATAAAGGTGCGCGGACATCGGATTGAATTAGGTGAGATCAGCAAATGTATATTGGATATCCCGCAGGTAAAAGAATGCTGTGTGCTGGTCACCGGGATCATTAAAAATCAAATCATCGCAGCGGTAACAATAAATGATGCTATCACCAAAGCAGCGATTTTGGAGCGGCTCAAGGAGGTGTTGCCGGAATATATGCTGCCGGTGCATATCATGATTATGGAACAGCTTCCGCTATCTGCAAATGGGAAGGTCGACCATCAGGCTATCCGCAACAGCTATAGTGATTCGGTACACGAAAAAGAAACGGTAAAGGTGCGTACTGCAGTAACCGAATTAGAGAAGCACCTGCTTGGCAATATGGAAAAGCATCTGGGAATGATTGGACTTCCGATTGATGATAATTTATATAATTTTGGTGCCGATTCATTAATCCTGGCCCGTTATATCGGAGAAGTTATAGAATTACTAAATCAACGTTACCCGGAAATGGATTTTTCTTATGATAACATGCTTCGGCAGCTGTTAAATATGCCGACGATCAGTGAATTGAATATCTATATCTGTGAACAAATCAAGCAAAGCCAGGTAATTATTGAAAAAGAGCCGGATAAATCAAAGCGGCTGGGTTTGTTTACATTACAAGGCGATCAGACCGACGGCGTTGCCCGCATTGTTTTTCATGCTGGTCTGGGAACGATGAATTGCTTTAGATATTTCCTGCCGATGTTAATCGAACAGCAGCTGGGGCCGGTATATAGTGTGACCATCCGGGATATGGAGCAATATTGTGAAATGCCCGCAGAAACGCTTTTGGAAAGGCTTGGTGAAGAATATGCCGAGCAGATTCAGGAGCTTGGATACAAAGAGGTACAGCTGATCGGATATTGTATGGGAGGTTTGATCGCGCTAGAAACAGCCAGATGTTTGGCTGGATCGGATGTTGAGATAACCGATTTCTTATTAGTAGAGAGTGCTCCGGTTATCTTTGATATCGGTGAACTGACGGTATTGGAATTAGTATTTATCACTAATTACTATATTACAGTAGAGCAAGTATACAATGAAATTACAAATGAGGAACTGATGGCAGCAATCTTGTTTGCATTCTACGCTTCTGGAGAATCCCTAAGGCAGGTAGATATGGAAGTACTGTCCGATTATTTGGAGCATCAAAAAGCTTATCAATTCCTGCATAAGCTGGAGAATATTCCTCAGGAGCAGCGATTTGCTGACTATGTAGCAGCAATCAAACGTGAAGTTGGTAATGATGTTCCTCAAGCGCTGCTTTACTCAACCTACAAATTATATGTTCAGAGTTTTCTTGCTTCAAAGTTTGATGCCCAGCCTTATTTTGGCGATCTTCGTTATTTAGAAGCTCGGGAGCCGCTGCCGTTTGTATTTACGGTTGTTGATGAAAATCGCAGATATTGGGAGGAACGCTGTATCGGTGATTTGGAAATGATTCCGGTTCCGGGCAATCATGTCAGCTGTATGGAAGATCCGGAGAATGCGGCTGTTATTGCACAATGGGCCAGAAAGGGTCTGGAAAGCGGAAATGATTAAAAGAGTTGGGGTTATCGGTGCCAGTGGCAATGTTGGCCGCGGCGTGGTGGCACTGCTTTCAGAAGAGAAAAATATCATCCTCCGGATCGGGTGCCGGAAGATAGAGAATTTAAATCAAGAGTTCAGACGTATCGAAGCAGTATCGGTTGACCTGTATGAGGATGCAGAACTGGAGGCATTTATTACTGGATGCGACCTTGTGATAAATTGTGCCGGTCCGGCTTATAAAGTTATGACACGGGTAGCCGAGAGTTGTTTTAAACAAAGTGTATCTTATATTGATGTAGCCGGTAATAAATCACAATATCAAAAACTAGTGGATTTAGCATTTAAATATCCTCATGCCGGCGGGATTATTTCAGCCGGCATCTATCCGGGGCTGGCTGAAATGCTGGCGATTTGGGCGATCGGAAAAGCCGGTGGAAAGATTAAAGTTTTAGAAGAAATTTTTTATGGCAATAATGATTTATCGAAAAATGCGGCGATCGACATCTGTGATACCTTAAATTCAGATGAAGGAAATGCATTTTCGTATTGCTGTAATGGCGAGGTTAGAAAAATTGACTTTAAGGTAAAAGGGAATATTAAACTGCCTGGCCTAGGGGAGCAGATTAATTTGATTCCGGTGGTGTACGAAGAGTTTGCGGAGGCAATGAAATCGAGTGGAATTGAACAAGCAATATTTTATAATTCTTTTGCTGACCAGGATAAGATGAATAACTTTATAAAACTTAAAGAACAGCTGGAAGCAAAAACGGATATATCAGATGACTTGGTACAGCAGATAAGAAACATATTTTGGTCACCTGGGCAGGGGCGTAAATTCTTATTGCTGATTGAACTTGAAGCAGAAAATTGCGGGCATAGTATCCGCAAACGTCATCTTATAACCGGAAAAAGAGATTGGAATATAGTGACGGGATATGTTGCCGGAGCAATAGCGCTGCAATTACTTGAGCGGGGACTGGCGTGCACAGGGATTCATTTTGCTTCCCAGACCGCAGATATCGCAAAGCTTCTGGAAATATTAAAAAGCAAGCTAGACATCGAAATAAGATCCTTTCAGAAGACTATTGATACAGAAAAATAACAAGAAAGGTATATCATCTACTTATGAATGGTAAAAAGATAGTTGAGAGTTATATTGAAAAGAAAATCTTGCCGGATATCTCCCTTGACCGGGTTCTGGATCAACTGACAGAAGAATTCTCCGAGAAAATAGCGTTGGTTGATGCTAACCGGCGGATAACCTATACCGGTTTGCACCGGGAGGCCATCCGCACCGCAAAAATATTTGCTGCGGAAGGACTTAAAAAGGGTGACAATGTGATGATTTGGATGAATAATCGGATTGAATTTTTTACGGTATCTTTTGCGTTATTTTATCTTGGGGTTAAACCAATATTAATGCTTCCGAATCATCGCCGCAAGGAGCTGGAAACGATCGGCAGGTTTGCTTCTGCTGTGGCAGTTGTTACCTATGGCAGTGAGCTGGGAGCAGACTACTCAAAAATTGCAGCGGACCTCAAGAACCGTTGTCATAGCATAAAAAAAATATTTTCCTATCAGGATGATCAAGCTGACGTCAACTTATCATCATATCCGAACAGTATGTTTGATCAGATCGTACTGGGAGCAGGTCCGGCAGCTTCTGAAATTGCACTATTTTTACTGTCAGGAGGAACGACCGGCATTCCCAAGCTGATTCCTAAACGGCATGCAGCTTATCTTTATAATGCCAGTTGCTCAGCGGATCGTTGTGAGGTTACGGGAGATAGCGTTTATCTTGCAGCACTTTCAATTGCCCATGATTACCCATTGTGCTGTCCCGGGGTTTTCGGAACGATGCTTTGCGGCGGTAAAAGTGTCCTGGCAAAAACAGCTAGTTTTGATGAGGTTAGAGAGTGGGTTGCGAAGGAGCGGGTCACATTTACCTCAATTGCCCCGATCATTGCACAGATGTGGGTGGAGTGTATGGAGTGGAGTAATGACCTTGATATTTCTTCTTTAGAATATTTTTTGATCGGTGCAGCAAAATTGAGTGAGGACGCGGCCGGAAAGATTGAGGCAGCATTTAATGTTAAGATTATTCAGGGCTATGGACTTGGAGAGGGAATAACTTGTTTTACCACTAAGGAAGATCCCAGTGATATCTCCTGGAATTGTCAGGGCAGACCAATATCCGGATATGATGAGGTGAAGATTGTAGCTGAGGATGGCAGTGAAGCCGGCCCGCTGGAGACCGGAGAATTACTGCAGAAAGGACCTTATACTTTTGCTGGTTATTACAATGCAGATGAAATAAACCGCCGGGTATTTACTGACGATGGTTATTTTTGCACCGGTGATAAGGCCCTACTGACAAAGGAAGGAAACATTAAAATCGTTGGAAGAGTTAAAGAACAGATTAACCGGGCCGGTGAAAATATTATTCCGTCAGAGATTGAACAGTATTTATCAGCTCATGAGCAAATCCGCGAAGCAGCCGTAATTGGTCTGCCTGACGCAACATTAGGTGAAAAAATATGTGCTGTTTTAATCAAGAATAGCACAGGACTTTCCAAAGAAGAAATATGTAAATATCTAACCGCAGAAGGTCTGTCTAATTTTAAACTTCCTGATTGTATTGTTTATGTTGATAGGCTGCCTTATATAAATGTTGGCAAGGTAGATAAGAAAAGTTTACGAAAGCAAATCATTGATGGCTAGGAGAAAATCGAATGCAAAAACAACAAATTACAAAAGATTTTGATATGATAATGGAAGATATCGGTACTCTGCTGGATATTCAAAATGATCTGGATGAGAATGATAATTTATTAGAGATGGGGCTTTCATCAATCCAGATTATGCAGCTGGCAGCAAAATGGCGGAGATCTGGACTAAATGCTTCTTTTGTTGAATTAATATCAAATCCAACAATCCGGGACTGGCACAGAATGCTATTGTCAGAAAAAGATTGTCAGGCGGCGCAGCCAGAAACAGCAGTAGATATGTATCAGCCGTTTCCGCTGTCAGATGTCCAGTATGCCTACTGGATTGGCAGATCTAAAGGGCAGTATTTGGGCGGAGTTGGCTGTCACGGCTACTTAGAGATTGATGGTAAAGGGATAGATGCAGCCCGATTAAATCAGGCTTTCATGGATTTGCAGATGCATCATCCAATGCTGCGGGCTCAGATTACAAAAGATGGCCGGCAGCAAATCAGGAAAAAACCCTATCAGAAAGAAATCAAGGTGTATGATTTCCGTGAAAGAGATGCTCGGGAGCATTTATCCCAGATGAGAGAAGAACTTTCCCATCGATTGTTGGATATACATTCTGGCCAGGTGATTTCCTTGCAGTTAACCTTACTGCCGAAAGGTCAGTTCCGGCTGCACTATGATATTGATTTGCTGATTGCTGATGTCACCAGTTTTCAGATTATCATTCAGGATTTGGTCAAGCTATATAAGGGTGAACAATTAGATCTTTCGGGCCGTAATTTCAACTTTGCCCAGTATCTCGATAATATAGAAAAAAATAATCACCAGAAATTTCTGGTGGATAAGGCGTATTGGCAGCAGCGGCTGCCAAAGCTGCCGGGAAAACCGGAACTGCCATTAATAAATCATCAGCCTGATCAAATAAAGTTTACCAGAAGGCAGCGCTTCTTAGAACCATGCCAGTGGGAATTGTTCAAGCAAAACTGCCGGAAATACCAGATTACACCGGCGATTGTGTTATTGACGCTGTACAGCAAGGTGATTGCAAGCTTTAGTGAAACACCCCGTTTCCTGATGAACATACCGCTTTTTAACCGTTCAGACGATGTTCAGAACATCGAAAAAGCAGTGGCCGATTTTACAACATTACTTCTGATCGAGATCGATTTTTCAGATGAAAAGACCTTTTTGGAAGAGGTAAGGACGATCTGGCAGGAATTTACGCAGGGGATGAACCATATTAATTATTCCGGCGTAAAGGTACAGCGAGATTACTTAAAAATGCATTCGGATGAGAAAACCGTGGCACCGGTTGTTTACTCCTGCAATTTAGGATTTCCTTTAATTGACCGGGAATGCCAGGAGATCTTTGGAAATATTACATATATGATTTCTCAGACACCTCAGGTATGGCTGGACTTTCAGGTTTTCGATATTGATGATGGCCTGATGATATTCTGGGACAGCATCGATGAACTTTTTCCGGAAGGATTATTGGACACCATATTTGATAAATTCAATGATCTCCTCATTCAGGTGATTGAACAGACCGAGTGGAGGAGACAAGCAGCAGTATCAATTGAAGAACAGTTGGAAGCCAGAAAAGAGCACTGTATACAATCAGAGTGCGGCACCAATAATCTGATTCATCAGGCTTTTTTTGAGACTGCTTTAGAGTATCCTGACCGAATCGCTTTAATCGACAGTGAAACTGAGACGGCAATAACCTATCAACAGCTGAGGCAGGAGGCACTGAAAATTGCTGGCACTCTCCGGCAGCGGGGGATGAAAAAGGGGGATGTCGCCGGAGTTTGTCTTAAAAGAGGTAAAGAACAAATTGCATCAGTGCTGGGTATTTTAGCTACTGGAGGCTCCTATGTAACGCTCGGTGTTCGCCTGCCGGTGTCGCGGCAGGAGACAATCTGTTCTTTAGCCGGGATTGAATATGTTATTAGTGAAGACGGTGCAGCGCTGCCGGAAGATATTATTAGATTAGATATAAAAACAGCGCTAAATGGACCGGAAATGACGGAATTGGCGGAAACTGATGCGCAGAGTCTGGCCTATATCATCTTTACTTCTGGTTCGACCGGCAATCCCAAAGGCGTTATGATTCGGCACGCGGCCGCATATAATACCATTTATGACATCAATAACCGCTTTGGAATTGACTGTCATGATACAGTTTTAGCTGTTTCAGCAATGGATTTTGATTTATCTGTATATGATGTTTTTGGGCTTCTTTCTGTCGGCGGAAAAGTAGTCTTGTTGCCACAGGACAGTGAACGGGATGGGGCGGAAATGCTGCGTCGTGTAACGGAGCATCAGGTTACTGTTTTTAATGCAGTTCCGGCTTTATTAGATTTATTCTTACTAATGGCTGAAGAAAAAGAAGCGGTAAACAAGCAATTTAAAATAGCTTTGATTAGTGGTGACTGGATTTCATTAGGTCTTCCTAAACGCTTCTACCGCTATGCGCCAAAAGGTTTATTTGTCTCCTTGGGAGGAGCCACCGAAGGTTCAATCTGGTCAAACTACTATGAAGTAAAGTTACCGCTTGGTGAGAATTGGAGTTCCATACCATATGGTTTTCCGTTAACCAATCAAAAGTATCGAGTGGTCAACTCCGTAGGTCAGGATTGTCCTGACTGGGTCAGCGGCGAATTATGGATTGGCGGTGCTGGCATAGCAGATGGTTATATCGGGAATGAGCGCGAGACTAAGCGCTGCTTTGTCAATTACCAGGGGGAGCGCTGGTATCGAACCGGGGATTATGGACGCTTCTGGCCGGAAGGAATAATCGAATTCCTGGGCCGAAGGGATTATCAGATCAAGATTCGGGGGCATCGGATTGAAATTAAAGATATTGTCAATCAATACCTCAAGCATCCCGCTATAGATGATGCAGAAGTAGTGCCTTTAGGCGAGGCAAAGCATTTGGAGGGACTGGCGGCTTTCCTAGTACCAACTAAGATCAAAACAACCGGTAAGGATAATTGCTTTGATGAGCTAAGGGACAGCTGGAGACGCATATCAGATGAAATGTCTGTTACTGGGTGCGCTGAATCAGAAGCAAAACTAAGGAGCGCTACGGCAGCATACATTATCCAGCTGTTGGTGAAGCGGGGAATGCCAACAGCTAAGGACGAGTTATATATGATGCCGGATGAACATAAAGGATTAGAGATTACCCAGCATTATGAAAAACTTGTGGGCAGGTGGCTGCAGTTGTTAACAGATGAACAGCTGATTGCACAAGAACCAACGGGGGCGTACCGTAACTTATGTGACCTGACGCAGCTGGAAACTGACGGTGAAGATCGGGAGCTTAGTGATTTTCTTGCGCCGATTCTGAAGCATGGGATGGAAATAGTAACTGGTAAGATAAATGTGATTGAAGCGGTCTATTCAGATTCAGATTTCTCAATTGAAAATTATGCAAATACCAGACCGGGGGCAGCCATCAAAAATCAATTACTGCAAAAGATTATATATGATTTCTTAGCCCGGAGGGAAGGTGGTCCGCCGCTGTCACTAATGATTTTGGGAGCTCGGAATGTTGAAAACATTATGATCCTGATAGCGCAGGTGAGCGCCTATCCGGTGCAGATCTGTCTGGCGGATAGCTCTAATTATTTTTTACAGCGTGCGAAAGAGCAGTTAGAACATCATTATTATGATATCAGCTATCAGAAAATTACCGAACAGCAGTTAGATGCACCGCTGGTTATCGAGCAGCGCTATGATGTTATTACCGCGTTTGATTTTCTACATCAATATAAAAATTTGATGCGGGTGCTGCCGAAGCTTAAAAATGTTCTTTGCCGCGGCGGTCTGCTGGCATTTTCTGAAATCACTGAAAATTCAGCAATTCAGCTGGTCAGCACCGCCTTATTGGAAGAGGGATTTTCAAGATATCAGGATGACCGCAAAGGAAAGGGGGAACCGCTGCTATCCGCGGATGGATGGCATAACTATCTAAAAGAATCCGGATATCATAGTATTGGCTGTTATCAGCCGGTAGCAAATATCGAAAAGCAGGCGGTATTTACAGCTATTAATCTGGATCAGTATGCACCAATTACTGCCGCAGAAGCTGAACATTTTCTGCAACAGTGTGTTCCTGAATATATGGTTCCTGGAATCACGGTTATTTTAGATGAAATACCTTTTACAACCAATGGGAAGAGAGATATAAAACTGTTACAGAATTATCTAAAGGATTATGCGACCCAGCGGCAGAAAACCCTGCCGACCGATAAACTGCAGCAACAGCTGGCGCAGATCTGGTCAGAGGTGCTGAGGGTAAAGCAGGTATATTTAGAAGACGATTTCTATGCGTTGGGCGGGGATTCCCTGTTGGCAACTAAAATAAAAATTATGGCCGACAAAAAACTCGGCTGTGAAATCCCCTTAGACCTGGTTTTTACAGATTCGGTTTTTGCAATTTATGCAGAGCATATCGGAACTATGCTGGGCAGCACTGATCGGGTTTTGCTGCCGGAGGTAGAATACCGGCCGCAGGATCAGTATCAACCATTCCCATTAACAGATGTACAGCAGTCTTACTGGATTGGCCGTCTTGGTGGTTATGAGTTAGGAAATGTATCATCCCATTGTTATTTTGAAATGGACTGTGAACGTCTCGATATCGAAAATCTGGAGCGGGCCTGGAATGAATTAATCATCAATCATCCGATTATGCGGACGGTGATATTATCTGATGGCAGCGGACAGGTTGTCCTGCCGCGGGTGGATGACTATAAGATCACAGAATCTGTCTGCGGGGCAGCAGAAGATGATAACCAAGAAGCCTTTTTTGCTGCAATCCGCCAAGCGATGGCAGCAAAGAATTATGATTCCTCCCAATGGCCGCTTTTTGAACTGCGATGCAGTCATTATGGTAATGGTCTGACCAGGCTACATATGAGTTTTGACAATATCGTTTATGACGGATTTAGCATCTTTCATCTGTTTGCACAGTGGAAAAAGATATATTATGCAGAAACAGTAACTTTCTGTCGAAAGCTGACCTTTCGCGATTATGTATTGACATTGGAAGCAGTTAGGAAGACCAAAGCTTATCAGGATGATCTGGCATATTGGAAAGACAGAGCTCAGAAATTACCTTTAGCACCACAGCTACAATTAAGGGAACCGGCAAAGGACAGTGGCTTCCAGAGATTTGAGTTTCAGCTCGATAAAAATGAGTGGCAGAAGATTGCCCGAATTGCAGAGCGCCATCACCTTACCCTGGCGGTTATTTTTATGGCAGCATATGCCGAAGTTTTAGCCCGATACAGCAGTACAAAACATTTCACATTGAATCTAACCAGATTTCAAAAACTGCCGCTAGATCCGGAGGTGCAGCATTTAGTCGGTGATTTTACCACGCTGACCTTACTTGAGATTAATCATCAAAACCTCAATACCTTCCTGGAGCGGTGCAGTGAACTGCAAAAGCAGCTTCATCAGGATATGAAGCACTCTTTAGTCAGTGGTGTAGAGGTAGAGCGGGAGCTCAACCGGCAAAAAGGACAAAGCGGTTTAACTATGCCGGTAGTATTTACCAGTGGATTTGGGTTAAACGAAGGTAATGAGGAGCACAAGCATTATTTAGGTAATATCATTTACGGTGAATCACAGACTCCGCAGGTCTGGCTGGATCATCAAATATCCATTCAAAACGGACGGATGTTCCTGTCCTGGGATGCGGTAACAGGAATGTTTCCGGAAGGACTTATTGCCGATATGTTTCAGGTGTACCAGGATTTGATATACAACATAATGAAAGAGCAAAATGTGATTCGCAGATCTGCGAATCTGATCCAGCTGCCGCAGATATCTGCTATTGAGTATAATAATCATTTGCAGAAGGAATTTGGCATTACCGATTTAGTTCGGCTGTTTGCCGAGAGTGCTAAGCACTTTCCTTACCAGCTAGCATTACAGTCGGAAAAGAAATGCTTATCCTATCGGGAGTTAGATGAGATTACTAATAATGCGGCATTCAGCCTGCTAAAAAACAAAACAGTGAAAAAGCCGATCGCAATTATTATGGAAAAAGGATACCAGCAGGTTGTGGCGGCCTTGTCGATACTGAAGGCAGGCTCATCATATGTACCGATTGATGCTCATAATCCGATCCGCCGAATTGTTGCTATTCTAAAACAATGTGATGCACAATTAGCAATTATCGACGATAGTTTTAAATCCGGAATTCCGAAATATCTAGACGGAATTAAGTTGCTTTACTGTCAGGAACTCTATGATGCCAAAATAGCAGGGGAGCTGCCTCAGATTGAACCGGAAAATGATGCTTATGTGGTTTTTACCTCAGGATCTACGGGGACGCCGAAGGGTGTAGTGATAAGCCACCGTGCGGTGTTGAATACTATTTTAGATATTAATGAGCGTTATCGGGTGACATCTGAAGATACAACAATCATGCTCTCTAATTTGAATTTTGATCTGTCGGTATATGATATTTTTGGAATGTTTGCAGTCGGCGGAACGGTTGTAATTCCGGAACATAACAGGCGTAAGGATCCTAAACACTGGATTGATCTGATCAGCCATTACGGCGTCACGATATGGAATTCAGTACCGGCATTTATGCAAATGCTGATGGAGTATCAAACAAATCGAAAAGAGGAGCTGTATCAAAAAATCAGGCTGGTTCTGCTCAGCGGTGACTGGATTCCAGTAAACCTGCCGGCACAGATCAGACAGCAGCTGGGGACAGCAGATATCATTGCTCTGGGCGGTGCTACGGAAGCGTCAATCTGGTCCAATGCATTTAAAATCCCGGCCGAAGTGCCGCAAGAGTGGCCGTCAATACCTTATGGCCGGCCCTTGGCAAATCAAGGATTCTTAATACTCAATGCGGATGGTGAAAAGACACCGGTATGGGTACCGGGGGAGTTGTATATTTATGGTGATGGCCTGGCCAAAGGCTATATCAACGATCCTGATAAAACAAAACAAAGTTTTCTGATGAGTCAGCATATCAACGGCAGGATTTACAAGACTGGTGACTGCGGAAGATATCTGCCGGATGGAAATATTCAGTTTTTAGGACGGTCTGATAGTCAGATTAAACGTGGCGGCCACCGGATCGAATTGGGAGAGATAGAAACTTCATTAATTAATGTTGCCGGGATTAAAGAAGCAGTGGTTACTTTCATTACGGGAGATGACAGTTCCCTGACCGCAAATATTATTTCAGATGATTCAGCAATCGAATTGATTCATGTCGATACTGACGACACTGGAGATTTGTGTTGGATAGCGGCAGAACCGATACCGGTCGATCGGGCAGAGCAGCAAAGAATTGAGGATTATAAAAAGGCAGTTGAAGATATCTGCCGGGTTCAGATCTGCCAGGATATGATTGATGCAGGTGTTACCAGTGGTCTTGAAAAGGCGACAGCCTTTGCTGATATTGTTAGGGCGTTTGGCATCGATCCTCAGTTTCATGGCCTTTTTAAACAGTACTTACAGGTAATGGTACAGTGCGGCATATTAACAGAAACTATATCAGGATATCTGACAGCATATGATTGGCGAAAAAAAATTGCTGATTACTCGAACAGCCACAGACCAGATGCTTCTTTACAGACATTGACAGCGGCACTAAGAGATGCCAGACCAATCCGCTGGAGCATTATATCAGGACACAAAGATGCAAAAGAGTTATTGGTTAACCGGGAACAGCGGTTTTTATATCCGGAACAGCTAAGGCACTATGATGTTTCGAATAAATTAACTGGCAGAGAAATGCTGCGGTTTGTCCAATTGTGGGCGGGTTCCCAAACAGGCACAGTCATGGAAATAGGTTCAAGAATCGATGATCGAACAAAACAGTACGCGGCATTGATGAATAAAAATAACCGTTATATATACACGGATGAGTCACTGTCTTATCTGGAACAAAAACAAGCTAAGCTGAGGGATTGTGACATTGAGTTTTATTTATATCGCCCAGGTGAAGACGAAGAAAAATTTGCGCCGCACAGTGTCGCGATGATTATCGCAGATAATACTCTGCATCGGTTCCCGGATCTGGATCAGGTTCTGGCAAAGCTTAGAGAGCTGCTGATACCAGGAGGATTAATACTGATCCATGAGAATACAACGAATGCTTTGTTGATGCTTGAGACTACCGCTTATTTAGAAGAAGGATACAGTAACCTCAAAGATGAGCGGTCGAAACGTTCGCTGCCATTGATTTCCGGGGATGAGTGGGCGTTACTGGCAGCCAGACACCAGTTTAGTAATTGTAAACAGTTATACAGTAAAGAAGAAGAACGGGTGCTGGGGAAAAACATCATGATTCTGAAGGGACCTAAGCAACTGAAGACACTGGATGAAATTTATCTAAAAAAAGAATTAATAAAATATCTTCCTGAATATATGATTCCATCCAATTATGTGCTGTATCAGAAATTTCCGCTAAATGCAAATGGAAAGGTAGACCGTCAGAAGATGAAAAAATCAGGGGTGGCTAATAGTAAATCTGTTAAGCAAAAGTGCCTGCCCCAAACGGTTATTGAAAAGCAATTTGCATCGATCTGGGAGGCGTTGCTTAATTGTAAGGAAGTAGATTTGTCGGATAATTTTTTTGAGTTGGGCGGAGATTCCCTAAAGGCGATTCATTTTATCAATCAGGTTAAGCAGGAAACCGGTTATGAGGTAGCGTTGCAGACGCTTACGAACCATCCGATTCTGGCCGATTTAATTGGCTGCATTTTAGCATTGCCCAAGACCAATATTACAGAAGATGAGGATGAGGATGGATGGGAAGAGATAGCAGAAATATAAAGAAAAAAGTTTTGGTTTGCGGTACTCGCTTTGGGCAGTTCTATATCGAAGCAATCCTAAATTCATCACAATTTAAGCTGGCTGGCATATTTGCCAGGGGCAGCGAAAAATCAATCGCCTGCAGTAAATGTTACGGAGTTGATTTTTATCACTGTATTGAAGATCTGCCGAATGATATCGACATAGCCTGTGTGGCAGTTAAAACCGGTGTCATGGGTGGCCAGGGAACTATGATTGCGCAACAGCTGATGGAACGGGGGATTGATGTTATTACAGAGCAGCCAATCCATTATCAGGAGATGATTCAATGCTGCAAGTCAGCGCAGCAACGCGGAGTATCTTTTCATATCGGAAATCTGTATGAGCATCTTCCAGCGGTACAAAAATTTATATCAGTGGCAGCACAAATCATGAAGAGCCAGAAACCATTATATGTAAATGTTGATATGGCAACCCAGGTCTCATATCCGCTGGCAGCTGTCCTTACCAAGCTCTTTCCCCGGAAAAGAAGCTGGAAAGTAAAAGATAAAATGACCGAAAGCGGACCATTTTCAATGATATTGTTAGAAATCGGGGATATCCCTGCATCGGTACGGGCGCAAAATCAGGTCGATACAGCGGCAGCAGATAATTATATGCATCTGTTTTTCAATATTTCAATTGGATTTGATTCTGGTTCTCTGACCTTAACAGATATCCATGGCGCGGTCATCTGGAGGGAACGGATGAATATTCCGGAGAGGATGTGGATCCCCGGTGATCTGCATAATAATGCCCCGGTTAGGATGCAAAATGAGAACAATCACATCTTATACAGCGATGATAAGAGCAGTTACCAGACAATATTAACAAGGGTATGGCCCCAGGCGATCTGCCGTGACATCGAACAATTATCCGGTTGGAGTGACACATCACAAAATAAAAAGGCGGCGAATGCACACAACACTTTGGTGTTACAGGCAGCATCAAATTGGCAGGTACTGACACAAGCATTTGGCTATCCCAAAGTTTGTGAAAGGCTGGATCAGGAATATTTTGATATTGAAGAAGTCGTTACTGCAAAATATAAGGAAATGTCCTTAGCTAAAAGATATCAGACGTTGACTGCCGACGAAATAGAACGCTGCGTAGCAACCATGGATAGAGCTTGCTTATTGTCAATTTTAGCAGAATTTCAATCTCGGGGATTGTTTTTGTCCGGCCGCCGAAGTTACAACGAGTCAGAGATTGTGGGCAAGATGGCGGTGCAGCCTAAGAACCAGTTTATCATCAGGCGATGGCTGGCTGCCCTTATCCGTAGCACTATGCTTGAAACTACAAATAACCGATATTTTTCAGCAACAAGAATCAGCGCTCAAGACAACGTTTGGGAGATGTGGAAAAAAGCCGGCGTTCTCTGGAATGACATACTGGGTCCAACAAGGGTCTGGGATTACTTTTACCAAAACGCCTGTAATTTAAGGGGGCTGCTAGAGGGAACGGTATCAGCTAATTATCTTTTGTTTCCGGCGGGTAAAAATGATATAGCGGATAGTTTATATCGCGAAACGCTGATAGCCTGGTATATGAATCAGACAATTGCAGACAAAATATGCAGCCACCTGGCAGGGAAAAAAGCTGTTAGAATTCTTGAGACCGGCGCCGGCACCGGTGCAACGACAGATGTGATCATTAATGAGCTGGCACAAAAAGAGCTGGAATCTAAGCTTACAGCATATGAGTTTACCGATCTTTCTACATATTTTCTGAGTGAAGCAGCTAAGAAATATGGTGTAAAGGAGTACTTTAAAACGGCGGTACTTAATCTTGAACAAGAGGCAGGATGGGATAAAATACCGCTTCAGACTTATGATATCATTGTTGCGGCAGGGGTATTGAATAATGTAAAGAATACGGATTTGTGTCTGTCGCTAATGTGGCAAAAGCTTAAGGAGGATGGTATTATTCTGATATCAGAAGCAACTGAAGAATCGCTGCAGATACTTATTTCTCAGGTGTTCATGATGGAAGAGGCTAAAGATGCTAGACAGGAAAGAGATTCTACATTTATGTCACAGGCTCAGTGGGAAGCGGCTTTTGCACGGGCTGACTTTAAAATACTTCAGTGTGTACCTGGTGCGGACGATAAATTATCATGCCTTGGTCAGCGAGTATTTATACTGAGAAAGGATAACTAATGATGAAATGGTTCCCATTTAATAAAAAGAAAGAATATTCTGATACTTGTTTATTTCTCTTTCATCATGCCGGCGGGTCAGCGGCGGTATACCGCAAGTGGATGTCGTATCATTCGCAGATGGAGATTATCCCCGTTGAATTGCCGGGTAATGGCTGTCGGTCAAATGAGGAATACAATTATGATTTTGACAATATTACAGAACAGGTTACAACCGCAATATATCGTTATGCCAACAGCCGGAAGGTTATTTTATATGGACATAGCATGGGGGCAGCCTTGGCATTTCTTACCTGCAGCCAATTGGAAAAGCGGTATCAGAAAGAAGTAAGTGCTTTAATTGTCGCAGGCCGGCATGCGGCCAATTACGAATATCATGATGCCTATCACACCAGTATGGGAATCGATCGGATGGCCGATGAATTGTTAAGAATTGGCGGAACCCCCAAGGAAGTATTTGAGGATAAGGATATTCTTGCTTTTATGCTGCAGCGGATATGGAAGGACTATAAGTTGAATGAGGCTTTTCAGTATCATGATGAGAAGGTACAGACAAGTATCTTTGCACACTATGGGAAGGCGGATCAGGATGCCACCAGAGAAATGATGCAGGGTTGGAAGCAGTTGACCTCCCGGGACTGCACTCTGAAAGCATTTCCGGGAGGCCATTTCTTCCCTTTAGAGAACGGAGAAGGGTATTTTAAGGAGATTGTGAAGATAAAAACTCTTATTGGGAAGTAAACAAAAAGAGAGGAGAACTATGCAGGCTGGACAGATTGTTTATAAAATAGATAACTTAGATCAAACGGTAGCACAGATGAGAAGAAAAGGATACATCGTAGAATATGGCAAGGAAAAGAATCCGTATAATGCCCTGGTTTATTTCTCGGAAGGTCCTTATCTTGAATTAATGGCACGGACCGGTGTTCCCAAGGTAATCAAAACTCTGATGGGTATTTTGGGATTCGCGAAACTTGCTAATCGTTTTAAGCGATGGGATTCAGCAGCAGAAGGGAATATTAGTATTGCGTTGGAAATTTCAGAAGCAGATATGGCAGGTATATATCAATATTTAAAAAAAGTAAAAAAAATAAAAGTATATAAAATGTCGGCAAACAGAGTTGATATACATAGACGTAAATTATCTTGTACTTGTTTATTTACAGAATACATTGATATGCCGTTTTTTGTAACTGAATTCTCTGATAATCCCACTCCGCAAAAGCATACACACCCCAATGGAGGTAAGCGAATTTCGAACATCGAGGTGCAGGTGGATTCCAGGGAGTATACATTATTTATGGAAATAATAGAAAGATTTAATTTGAAAAAAGATTTAGATTTTAAAATAACAAAAGGAAATTTTAAAATTCAATATAGTGTTGATGGGGTAAAGATACCAAATCAATGAATTAATAAAAGATACAGGAGTGTTGAAAAATCATGAAATATACAAAAATAAAGATCGATTATAAGCTGCCGCAGGAAATCTGGGCTGCTTTCCGCGAAGAAGATAAGATTATGATTTATGATACTGGCAATCAGGAGGGAATTATTGGTATAGATACTCTTCCTGATTCCGTTGAGGCTGAAGTTATGTTCACATTTCACACACTCCCCTTCGATGAAAATATAGTTAGCTCGAAATGGCAGGGTATGTCAAAAACGTCCCAGAAATATCGAATATATATTGAATTATATAAGACTCAAAGCAATATGTACTATCTGGGTGAAAAACCGGTTTTCCAAACTGCTGAGGTGATCAGGCAAATACATAAATACACCTATCAAAAAGATGATTTTAATAAGTGGAGCAAACTCTTCGAAGGTATTAAGCAGCAAATGGATATTGAAAAAGTGGAGAAGGTAGTTGCCTCCAGAGAAGTTACACTTGACTGCGAGACGCCAGTAAATGTTGAAAGCGTGCTGGATAAACTAATCTACAATAATGAAACAAGTTATGTTTTTGCATATCAAAAAAAAGATAGAGTCTTTTTAGGGGCGACACCGGAACTTTTGGTTAGCAAAAAAGGTATCGATATAACCAGCTTCGCCCTTGCAGGTACAATTGCTAAGGAAGGTAATCAAGATTCCGAACTCGGTAGAAGATTACTGAATGATGCAAAAAATCGTCATGAGCATGCAATTGTTATTGATACGATTGCTAATAAAATGAGAAAAATCAGTAATAATGTAAAAATTAGTCCAACCAGTCTTAGGGAATTGAAAAATCTCTATCATTTAGAATCTAAAATAAGTACCTGGGATAAAACACATAGTCTTTTAGAATGGGCTAAAATACTTCATCCGACACCTGCAATGGGAGGCAATCCATCACACAAGGCAATGGCACTTATACGAAAATATGAAAAACATGACCGGGGACTGTTTGCTGCACCGATTGGCATTGTCGACCAACAAGGGAATGGGATATTTATAGTGGGAATCCGTTCTGCATTGATTGAAAAAAACAGGATTCATGTCTATGCAGGGTGCGGTATCGTAGAACAATCAGATTGCCAGAAAGAATATCAGGAAACAAATAGTAAATTACAGACGATTCTGGAGTGTTTATAGCGTTACAGTACCATTTGATGTGCAGCATGTCAGTAATGCGTAACCGGAGAAATGAAAGGAGCAATTGAAACCATGAAGGATAAAGTTGACTGCCTGTTGATTGGGTATTCAGGAATGGACAGAAGAGATACTGAATACCAGGAATTAATAATTAAAAATAAAGACATTGACAGAATATCAACACTACTGAACTCTGCAATTTGCTATTTAGGTACAGAACTTAATAAGCAGGGACTTACATATGAATTTATCAATGCTATTGAAGGTAATGACGATTTGCTGCGGGAAACATTATTAATTTAGCGCCAACATTTTATTATTTAGGGGCATGGTTCTATGATCCTAACACACCGATTAGCAACTATGCAAATGAATATAATCTAACCGGACAGTTTAATGACTGGAAGCATAACGGAATGGATTCAGAAACAGCGAGCAAGCTAGTAAAACAGATGAAAAGTGGCATTAAAAATTCGATCTTACTGGAGTCTGTATCGTACTCGTTTCTATTCCAGGCAATTACTCATTACGGATTAGACAGCATTATGAATTGCTTCTGAAAATGAATGATGTGATTTTTGTGCAGTTAAAAACAAGGAGGTACTGATGAATGAATATGTTGCAGCAGTAGTGGATGAGTTATATGAATTGGGGATTCGAGAGGTGGTTTTAAGTCCAGGGTCACGGTCTACGCCATTATCTATGCTGTTCTGTGAGTATAGTAAATACAAAGTATTCTTAAATATAGATGAGCGTTCGGCGGCATTTTTTGCATTAGGAATTGCAAAAGAACATCAAAGGCCGGTAGTTTTAGTGTGTACCTCTGGTTCTGCAGCAGCACATTATCTGCCAGCGGTAATAGAGGCAAAATATTCACGGATCCCTTTAATGATTTTAACGGCAGATCGTCCGCCGGAACTGCAAAATGTAGGTGCGCCGCAGACAATCAATCAGAATAGATTATTTGGAGCGTTTACCAATTATTATGAAGAACTCGCTATTCCAGATACCCAAAATCAGTATACGTATCCCAGAGTAGTAATGCAAAAAGCTTATTTGAAATGCTGTAAAACGCCAAACGGGCCAGTGCATATCAATATTCCGATCCGTGAACCATTGGTACCTGAAATGAATAAAGAATACTTTCAATATGGAAAGAAGTTGAGACCTTATCAATTTTCAGTGGGCTTGGTTCAGGTTGATTATAATCTTACCCATATTCATGAAAAGAAAGGCATTATTGTGTGCGGGGCAGATCCACTATGTGCATGTCTTAAAGAAATCATTGAGCTGGGAGAAAGACTTAAAAGTCCAATATTAGCAGATCCACTTTCCAATCTCCGCAGCTGCAGCTGTGATGCAATTATTGATAGCTATGATGCGTTTTTAAAGGATAGTACAGTCAGAGAAATGCTACGCCCCGATTATATATTACTATTTGGACAAACACCGATATCTAAAAGACTACAGCAATTTATCGCTCAGTCTGAAAATGTTGAATGCTATCAGATTGATGAGGCAGCAGAGTATCGAAATCCTTCACTGTTAACAACTCAATACATACAGACAAATACAAAAATATTTATTCAGCGAATCAAATGCTGTAATGAGGATAGTGGTTATTTGAAACTCTGGCAGTCACAGCAGAGAAAAATGCGTACTAAATTAGAGACGGTTTTAAATGAAGAAATTCTGTTTGAAGGAAAGATTGTACGGATGCTTCAGAATATGATGCCCTATGACAGCAGGTTAGTTGTTGCTAATAGCATGTCGATCAGGGATGTGGATTATTTCTGGAAAGCAAAAGAGCAGGCTGTTAAAATCTTATGCAATAGAGGCACAAATGGTATTGATGGAACGATATCTACTGCATTGGGAGTTTCGACTAGCGGAAGACCAACCATTCTTATCACTGGTGATCTGGCTTTTTTTCATGACTTAAATGGTCTGCTGATTGGAAAAACCCATGCACTTAATTTGGTAATTATTCTGTTGAATAACGATGGCGGCGGCATATTCCAATATCTTCCTCAAAAGGGGAAGAAGCATTTTGAGTATTTATTTACTACGTCACACGGAATGGATTTTCAGGCAGTTCAGAAGTTGTATAGAGTAGTGTATCATAAAACGGATAGTTATATAGATTTTGAACAGAATTTTTTAGATTCAATTGAAAAGACCGGAATAACCATTATTGAAGTAAATACAGATCGAGAAAGAAGTCAAAAACTGCATGAAAAGTATACGTCACCATAAAACTGCAGTAATTGCAGTTGAAAAAAATAAATATTATTTAAAAATTACCGGCGAGGGTCCTCCGCTTATCTGTCTGCATGGGTTTTCAGAAGATCATACAACTTGGGATGAGATCGCTATACCAGGATACACAGTATATCGTATTGATTTAATCGGTCATGGTAAATCAGAGAAACCACACATGCAGGAGGATTATGAGATAAATACCATTTTACGGCAGTTGCATCAGTTGATTCATAATTTCACCAAAAAGCAATACTCTATAATGGGTTATTCTATGGGGGGGGGGGGAGAATCGCACTTGCATATGCGTTTAGATACAGAGACGAGATCGAGCAATTAATCTTAGAAAGTTCAGGAGTTGGGATTGCCGAAGAGAGCGAACGGGTCAGGCGATATCAGAGCGATAGACAATTGGCGGATCAGCTTGCGAAGAATGGTATCGTGTGGTTTCAGAAATATTGGACGGAGCTGAAAATTTTTACCACTCAGCAGACACTTTCTCAAGAGGTCAGGGTTCATTTCCCTATTATGGCAGTCAGTTATATTTGTTGACTATGCCAGTCCTTTATATCTGTGGGAAATTGGATGAGAAGTATTCCCAAATTGGAAAGGATTTTGCCAAAACAAATCCTAATACAGTTTTGGTCAGACTAAAGAATGCAGGCCATAATACACATATGGAGCAGCCGGTACAGTTTGAACGTAGTGTCAAGTCGTTTTTACGGCATTACAATTCAACAGTGAAATTAAGGGAGTTTGATTAACATGAAAGAGAGAAGTAGTAGATGCTTATGGAACTGGATCTGTCAGAATTACAGAAAATACTATGGAACATGCAGAGAAATAATAACAATGCAAACTAAAGAAGGAGACAAAGAATGTTAAGAACTGAATGGACGAAACTTGAAAGAAACTATGAAGATGTTATCTATGAAAATTGCGGCGGTATTGCTAAAATTACCATTAACCGGCCCGAGGCTAGGAATGCCTTCCGGCCGAAGACGGTGATGGAATTAATTGATGCATTTACTATTGCAAGAGAAGATAGTGAAATTGGTGTTATTATTTTAACCGGAGCCAATCATGAACAGGGAGAGGATAAAGAAGCATTTTGTTCAGGCGGAGATCAGAGAACCCGTGGAAACGGAGGATATGTCGGCGAAGATAATATTCCCCGATTGAATGTTCTGGATCTTCAGCATTTGATCCGAATTATACCGAAACCGGTAATTGCAATGGTTAATGGGTTTGCAATCGGCGGTGGTCATGTACTTCACATCGTATGTGATTTGACAATTGCTTCTGAGAATGCCCGATTTGGTCAAACAGGTCCACGTGTTGGTTCTTTTGATGCCGGATATGGAGCCGGTTATCTGGCACGTCTTGTGGGACATAAGAAAGCCAGAGAGATATGGTATCTCTGTCGTCAATATACCGCAGGGGAAGCGTTAGAGATGGGGCTGGTAAATGCAGTCGTTTCTTTTGATAAGCTTGAGGAAGAAACAATAAAATGGGCTATGGAAATACTGCAGCATTCTCCAATGGCGCTGAGATTTTTAAAAGCGTCATTTAATGCAGACACAGATGGTCTTGCCGGACTCCAGCAATTCGCCGGCGATGCCACATTATTGTATTATACGACGGATGAGGCAAAAGAAGGGCGCGATGCATTCAAAGAGAAGAGGAAACCGGACTTTAAACAGTTTCCTAAATTCCCGTAATGTAAGGATAATAGTATATGGAATGGTTAAGAAATAATTATAAAGCATTTCCGGAGCGGTTGTTCATGAATGATTTAAGCTATCAAGAGGTATATGAAAAAGTGACTGTTCTTGCAAAAAAGCTTGCATCGGTAACCAATAAGGAAACCAGGGTTGCTCTATATGCAGGGAATTCTGTAGAAACGGCAATCTTTCTGTTAGCATTGCTATTGCTGAAGAAAGAAATTTTACTACTCAATATCCACCTGACAAAAGAGGAAGTGAAAAGACAGATTGGCAAGCTTGGGGTT
>Ga0153939_1000133_pt1 | contig 25366 bp, 14 predicted proteins | sample TSNJ023MetaG_FD_104734 | JGI IMG/M metagenome (GOLD analysis project Ga0153939, IMG submission 104734) | Attine ant fungus gardens microbial communities from New Jersey, USA - TSNJ023 MetaG | ecosystem: Host-associated > Fungi > Mycelium > Unclassified | place: USA: New Jersey, Brendan T. Byrne... | reverse complement strand
TATACCCAACATAGTTTGTACAATTATGCCCGGCAACAGCGCCCCAATAACTATTTAAATAAAAACCTTCATAGTTATGTGTCGAATACCCCTTATTCTTACAATCGGTAAAGCCTTCTGCCAAAATAATCCATTCAGAGGCTCCAACATGGGCAGGCAATAAACTCACAATTAAAACGATAACTAAACCTAATGATAAAACCCGCTTTTTCATATATCATTCTCCTTTGATCTGTGTCCTGACAAATCATGCCGATTATTTCTGCATATAAAGCAGACCCACTCTTTATATAATTAATTATAATCCGACCGCTATAAATTTCAACCTTAATAGCATATAAGGTCACTCAAATGTAATAAATGACAATTCAACTTTTGTGAAATGATTGCAACAATTTATTTTCTCTGATATAATTATTAGCATTGAATGAAGGGAAGTATCCTGTATGGCGTTTTATATTGTGGATGATAATGAATGCTTTTTAAATTCTTTCCAGAATCAACTGCGGCAAGCAGTTAAGAACACTTCAATTTCTTCTCATTCACCTATTTGTTGCTATAAGGAATCAAAAGATTTTGTATCTGATCTTGAGGAAAATGCCTTGAGCAAAGAGCGTAATGTACTTTTTTTAGATATTATGCTGTCAAATGAGTCCGGTTTTCCTTTAGCGGAATGGATATGTGCAAAATTCCCGAATATTAAGCTTGTCTTTATATCATCTCTGCTTGAAAATGTCATAAATATTTTTGATTACAAACCCGCTTACTTCCTTGTAAAGCCAATATCTCAAGCGAAACTTGCAGATTGCCTCCGGAAAATTACCGCTGAGTTTGATGAGCAAGAACGCGATAACATCGTCATTAAAAAAAAAGGCAAGCTCTATCAGATTAACAAAAGTGAAATTTGTTATATTGAAAGTCATGGGAGACAGCTTGAAATACATATGATAACGCATAACAAACCGAAAATCATATCATGTTATGGAAAATTGTCGGAAATTATCAATGAAACGGGTCAAAATTTTGTGCTCTGTCATAAAAGCTATCTTGTAAATCTCTGTCATGTATATACAATAAATAAACTGGAAGTGCATTTATACTCCGGAGAAATCATACCTGTTTCAAGACGGCGGTTGAGTGAAGTAAAGGAAGCCTTTTTTTCATACCTTGGACAAAGCCTGTAATGTGTAATAATGTCACGAAAGGAAAATGTGCGGATATGGATTCGTTAACACTGAGAGGATTGCTGTTTTTCAACGGCGCTTTGCGAATTATACTGCTCTTAGCACTTTTTAAGCTGCGACTAATGCCAAAGCTTAAAAATCCTCTTTATTACATATTGCCTATTTTGTTTTCAACAACTATCGATCAAGTGGCATATAGCTTTTTTATTGATAACGCTTTTCTTATGACCTGTATTGAATATGGCAGCTATTATTTGACCGTTCTTTTATTATTTAAAGATGATCTAATGGAAAAGACGATTTATTATGGATTAGTGATTTTTTCTTTTGTCGCCATAAATATGATTTTCAACTTTACGCTTTATCTTCTGCCGGAATCTTTTCGTTCCATTATCAATCTTGCCCCTACCTCCTATCTCAGCTATTCCTTAATAGAAAGAAGTATTTATCTGGGATATAATTGTTTATTCGTCTTATTCATCTATCTACCCACTCGTACAATTTTGAATTTACTGAACAAAACCAGAAATTTATTCGCACTTCAAAAAAATTCCTGGTTCTTACTGTTGCCTTTGTCACAGGGCATTATTCTATATATTTTTTTTATTGTAGCTTACAGTACAGAAAACCTGATACCTGGTAATGACTTCTTTTGGTTCAAGTTCAGCAGCGTTGTCGTGATTTTAATATCGGTAATTGTGGATTGCTCATTATTATTTGTCTTGAGATCTTTGAATAAAAAACGCGAAATAGAACAAGAGCTAAGACTGATACGGAAAATTCAGGAAACGGATCTTTTGCATTATAATGCTGTGAATACACTTTACCAAAAAGAACGTATGTTTCATCACGATATCAACAATAAAATCGTCACGATCTTAGCTTTGATGGACAATGGCCATAATGAAGAAGCAAAAAGTATTTTGACAGAGCTATCTAACTTTGTCTCCACCTACCGGTTAACTCATTATTGCCAAAACGCATTGTTCAATGTAATTTTGAGTGTAAAATCCTCTTATGCAATATCATTGAATATTCATACAGATATCAAAGCAACAGTCGGTGAGTTAAATATCACTTTGACAGATCTTTGCAGTATCTTAACGAACATATGGGACAATGCCATAGAGGCCTGTAGCAATTTTCCGGAAAAGATGCAAAAAGTCATCAGCTTTTCCAGTCACGTTAAAAATGACTACTTGATTATTCATGAAAAAAATCCATTATATGAATCATTTCAGGAAAGATCACCATCACGGGGAAATGGATTGCTTATTTTACACCATCTGGCAGAAAAATATGAAGGCGCTCTGCAAGTTCAGATAGTTGAAGGCTCTTACATGCTCTCTATGACATTAAAAAACATATCAGCACAACCACCTGAAATATAAGACAAGCGCCGAATAATCGGTCGCGCATACTGAATGGTTCCTTAACCTAATCGCCCGATTGCTGTCATACCATAAGCATGAGTAAGATAAGTCACCCGCCAAATGGGTGACTTATTTTGCTACACAGTATCCATGCTCATCTGGCTGGGGCCTTCCTCGCGGCCCGGCAGTGCGCCCAGCGCCGGTATTTTCTTTTTATAACGGGCGGGGTTGTTCAGGTCCCCCTCATGGTACGGCACGGCGCTAATCAGGCGTTGACCCTTTTTCATCGTCATGCCTGCTACACCCTGTGTGTTTTTCGTGGCCTTCGATGCCACAAGGCCGGTGTTCACCAATAACATTCTGCCGGAGGAGGCCGTCAGCAGCACCTCGCAGTCCTCTACGATCTGCAGCGCGGCAACCAGAGGAGACTTATCGCTATAGGCGTTGACGAGCTTTTTCCGATTTGTCTTGGTCTCATAGGCCTTCATATCCACTTTGGCAATTTTACCGTTTTCAAAAAAGAACAGCATGTAGCCGCTGTAGTCCGATGTAACAGCCATATAGGCCGCCCGCGCCTTTTCGTCCATCTGCATCTTCGCGGGGATATAGTCCCCGAGCACGCTGGCCTTTGTGTCGGCAAATTCGGCGGCTTTGGATTTGAAAACCTGCGCGTTGTCGGCAAAGAACAGCAGGTCACAGTTGTTGGAAGCCTCCACATGGCGCTGGATCAGATCCCCCTCCTTCAGCTTCTGCTCACCGCTCATGCGCAAGGACTGCGGAGTGATTTTTTTAAAATAACCGTCCTTGGAGAAAAACAGGTTTACCGGATAGTCCGGCACCTCCTCCACGATGGTGACCTCCTCGATGTCGTCGGCATAGATGATCATGCTTTTGCGGGGCTGTCCGTATTTCTTTGCCACCTCTTCCAGTTCACGGATGATGATGGTCTTTACTTTTGATTTCGAATCCAGTATTCCTTCCAGCTCTTTGATATCCCGGAGCAGGCTTTCAATTTCCTCGGTTCGCTTTAAAATGTACTCGCGGTTCAGGTGCCGCAGCTTAATTTCCGCAACATACTCCGCCTGGATCTCATCGATGCCAAAGCCGATCATCAGGTTCGGCACGACCTCCGCTTCCTCCTCGGTCTCCCGCACGATTTTGATGGCCCTGTCGATATCCAGAAGGATAGCTTGCAAGCCCTGCAGCAGATGCAGCTTGTTCTTCTTATTCTCCAGGTCGTAATACGTACGGCGGCGCACACATTCTATACGGAACGCAGTCCATTCATCCAACAGCTGTTTGACGCCCAACACCTGCGGCGTGCCGGCAATGACCACATTGAAATTGCAGCCAAAGCTGTCCTCCAGCGGCGTCAGCTTATAGAGCTTCTGCATCAGCTTGTTCGGGTCGATGCCGCGTTTGAGGTCAATGGTGATTTTCAGGCCGTCAATGCCGGTCTCGTCACGAACATCTGCGATTTCCTTAATGCGTCCCTGCTTGACAAGATCGATAATTTTTTCCACAATCGCCTCAATAGAGGTTGTGGGCGGAATTTGTGTGACATCAATACAATTTGCCGATTTATCATAGCTGTAGCGGCTGCGGACGCGGAAGCTGCCGCGTCCGGTATCGTAGATTTTTTGCATGACCTCCCTGTCAAAAATGATCTGTCCGCCGCCGGGAAAGTCCGGAGCCTGCAGCACCTGGAACAGGTCAAAATCCGGATTGCGCATAAACGCGATGGCCGCCTCACAAATTTCACTGAGGTTAAACGGACAGATGGAGCTTGCCATGCCCACGGCAATACCGGTATTGGCGTTCACCAAAATGGACGGAAACGTCGCCGGAAGCAGTGTCGGCTCTTTAAGTGTATTATCGTAATTGTCGACAAAGTCCACCGTGTCCTTGTCGATGTCGCGGAACAGCTCACGGCAGATGTCGTCAAGCCGCGCCTCCGTATAGCGGGCGGCAGCCCATGCCATGTCGCGGGAATAAAACTTGCCGAAGTTCCCTTTGGAGTCCACATAGGGGTGAAGCAGCGCCTCATAGCCGCGAGACAGCCGCACCATCGTGTCATATATCGCCGCGTCTCCATGCGGATTCAGCTTCATGGTCTGGCCGACGATGTTCGCGCTTTTTGTCCGGTTCGACCCCAATAGATTCATTTTATACATCGTATATAAAAGCTTCCTGTGCGCAGGCTTGAAGCCGTCGATTTCCGGTATTGCGCGCGACAGAATGACACTCATGGCATAAGGCATGAAGTTGTCCTTCAGCGTTTTGTTGATATCCCGTTCGACAATTTCACCGGCTCCGGCAATATAGCCATGCGCTTTCCCGGGAGAAGCCTTTGATTCTTTTTTCTTTTTCGCCATTTTCTACCCACCATCATTTATTTTCGCTAAGCCTAGCCCACACAAAATGCAATATGCCAAGCAACTGTATTGTTTTTGTGCGGTGGCGTCTTAACTTAAGAAACATCCAAATCGCCCAGATATTCCGCACCGTGTTCGGCAATATAGATTTTCCTTTCAGCCAGGTTATCGCCAAGCAATACGTCAAAGGTCTGGAAGGTCTGCTCCGCCTCTCCGATGCTCACCTTGATTAGCCGGCGGCTCTCCGGGTTCATCGTGGTCAGATTCATCATATCCGGCTCGTTTTCACCGAGTCCCTTGGAGCGCTGTATCGTGTATTTCCGACCCTTAAGCTGCCTTAAAAACTCTTCCTTTTCGCTTTCACTGTAGGCGAAATACGTGTCGCTTTTTGAGGTTATCTCATACAGAGGAGACTCCGCAATGAACACCTTGCCCTGCTCGATAAGTGCCGGGGTCAACCGGTACAGCATCGTCAGCAGCATGGTGCGGATATGATAGCCGTCCACATCGGCGTCGGTACAGAGAATGACCTTGCTCCAACGCAGGTTGTCCATATCGAAGGAGGATAAATCCTTGTTGGCCTTTGACTTCACCTGAACGCCACAGCCCAGCACCTTCATAAGATCGGTGATGATTTCATTTTTAAAAATCTTATCATAGTCAGCCTTCAGGCAGTTGAGGATCTTACCGCGGATCGGCATGATGGCCTGAAAGTTGGGATCCCTTGCCTGTTTACACGCACCAAGTGCTGAGTCTCCCTCCACAATGAAAATTTCGCGCTCCTCTATATCCTTACTGCGGCAGTCCACAAACTTCGCAACACGCCCCACCATGTCCATTTTTCCGGAAAGCTTTGTCTTCAGGTTCAACCTTGTTTTCTCCGCGTCCTCACGGCTGCGCTTGTTTATGAGAACCTGTCCCGCAATTTTTTCCGCCTCCACCGGATTTTCAATGAAATAGACTTCCAGGTTATGGCGCAGCATTTCCACCATCGCCTCCTGAATACCCTTGTTGTTAATGGCCTTCTTTGTCTGATTCTCATAAGAAGTCTTATTGGAAAAGGAAGATATGATGATAATCAGACAGTCTTCAATATCCTGAAAGGTGATTTTGCCCTCATTTTTATTATAACGGCTGTTTTGCTTCAGATACGAATCAATTTGGTAGACAAAGGCATTTCTCACGGCCTTATCCGGCGCGCCGCCATGCTCCAGCCAGCTGGAATTATGATAATATTCCGTCACATGCAGCCTATTGGAAAACGCGGCGGCCACATTGACCTTCACATTGTAGAACTCCATGTCCGCACGGTCGCGAACCTTTTTCTCACTCTGCCAGAACTGGACCGGCGTCAGACTGTCCTCTCCGCAAAGCTCCTTTGCATGATCTTCAATACCGTTCTCATAGAAAAAGTCCGTCGTTTCGAACTTTCCGGGCAGGGTCTCATTGTGGAAATGAAATAAAATGCCGGCATTGACGATGGCCTGCCGCTTTAGGATATCCGTATAATATTCCGCGCTGACATCGATATCGGTAAAGACCTTCAGGTCCGGCTTCCAGTGGAAAGTGGAGCCTGTGTCCTTCTTTTTATATGGCTCCTTACTGAGACCGCCCACATTCTCGCCCTCTTCAAAATGGAGCTTATACAGGTAGCCGTCCCGCTTAATCTCCGCGTTCATAAATTCACTGGCGTACTGGGTGGAGCACAGGCCTAGGCCGTTAAGGCCCAGTGAATACTCGTAGCTGTCCGCGCCGCTGTTGTTGAACTTACCGCCGGCATACATCTCGCAGAACACCAGCTCCCAATTATAACGCTCTTCTTTAGGATTGTAATCCACGGGCGTGCCGCGGCCGTGATCCTGTACCTTTACGGATTTATCGAGATATCGGGTGATGTTGATTTCTTTTCCGTGTCCCTGCCGCGCCTCATCGATGGCATTGGATAATATCTCAAAAATCGCATGCTGACAGCCGTCGATCCCGTCGGAGCCGAATATGACCGCAGGGCGTTTCCGCACACGCTCTGCGCCTTTCAGCGAGGTGATGCTGTCGTTGCCATACGTTTGTTTTTTTGGAGCCATTTATTCGTCCCTCCATACCTTTCGTTTGCTAATGCTTCTGCCCTGTTACATGACAAGGGGGCTGCTGCGGAAATTTTCCGCAGTAACCCTCTGTATTTTACCACAAAAATCAATCTTTTGTTTCTTCTGCCTCGGAATTTACTATGCCAAATATCTCATCAATGGACTGATCTTCTGTGTGGGCCGGTGCGTCAAGTGAGATGGATTCCTGCGAACTGTCTGACAGATAATTTCCGATCATAATAGCGGCAAATTCCTGGCCGGTTATTTTTTCTTTCTCGAACAGAATACCCGCCAGATCATGCAGCTTGTCGATATGCTCTTTGAGAATGCTTTTCGTCTTGTTGAACGCATCACTGATCATGCTGTGGATTTCATCATCAATTTCCGAAGCAGTTTTTTCGGAGTAGTTGCTGACATGCCCGCCCATTTCTCTTCCAAGGAAGGGGTTACTGTCGTCGGTGCCGTAGGTGATGGTCCCCAGCTTATCGCTCATACCATATTTTGTCACCATAGCCCGTGCAATCTTTGTGGCCCGCTCGATGTCATCCGAAGCTCCTGTGGATATGTCTCCCAGCACCAGCGCTTCCGCTACACGCCCGCCAAGCAGTACAACCAAGCGTTCCCTCATCTCTTCACGGCTCTGATAGGATTTATCCTCGGTGGGCAGATACATCGTGTAGCCGCCGGCGCTGCCTGCAGGAATGATGGAGATCTGATGCACGGGGTCCTGTGTTTTACAGTAATACGTGGCAACGGCATGGCCGCCCTCGTGGTATGCGGTCAGCTTCTTTTCCCTGTCGCTCATCACACGGCTTTTTTTCTCCGGACCGACGACCACCTTGATGGTGGCTTCCTCGATCTCGGTCATTGTGATGGCCTTGCGGTTGCGCCTCGCGGCCAGCAAAGCGGCTTCGTTCAGCAGATTTTCAAGATCTGCCCCTGTAAAGCCCGCAGTGGATTTTGCGATTGTTTTCAATACCACATCCGGTGCCAGCGGCTTTCCTCTGGCGTGTACATGCAGGATGGCTTCACGGCCGATGATGTCGGGATAGCTGACCGTGATCTGGCGGTCAAAACGTCCGGGCCGCATCAGCGCCGGGTCCAGAACGTCCGGGCGGTTGGTGGCGGCAATCATGATGACGCCCTCGTTGGTGCCAAAGCCGTCCATTTCAACCAGCAGCTGGTTCAGCGTCTGCTCACGTTCATCGTGCCCGCCCCCGAAGCCTGCGCCTCTCTGGCGGCCTACCGCGTCAATTTCGTCGATGAAGATGATACAGGGATGGTTTTTCTTGGCCTTGTCAAACAGGTCTCTGACGCGGGATGCACCGACACCCACGAACATTTCCACAAAGTCGGAACCGGAAATCGAGAAGAACGGAACGCCCGCTTCACCGGCCACGGCGCGGGCCAGCAGTGTTTTACCGGTTCCGGGAGGGCCCACCAGCAGTACGCCCTTGGGAATTCGCGCACCCAGCGTGTTAAACTTCGACGGGGTCTTCAGGAATTCCACAATTTCGCGAAGCTCTTCCTTTTCTTCATCCGCACCGGCAACATCCGCAAAGGTGGTCTTGCGCTTTTCGTCGCTCATCTGCTTGATTTTCGCTTTACCGAAGTTCATCTGCTTGTCGCCGCCGCCCATTGTGCCGATGCGGCGCATCATAATCACGGTTACGACAATCAGGAACGCAAACAGCACCAGCATCGGCAGCATACTGAGCAGCCAGCTGGTCTGCGCGGCCGGCCGGACATCCTGCACCATTTTGGCGTCGGGATTCTCTTCATTGTAGCGAGCAATATCGTCCCGCACATCATAGTAAAACAGGTTGATGTCGGGCACTTCATAATAAACTTCAGCCGGTGTGTCTCCCTCACCCTTTGTGGTGAGCAGCATCTCGCCCGTACCGAGATCCAGCGCATACCCCGTAACCTGATCGGTCTCAAAGTAATTCAGGATGTCCGAATATTTGCTCGTCTCCTGCTTCGGCGCCTGGTTTAGAACAAAGTAAATGACCAGGAATATCAGGATGGGTATTCCCAGATACAAGGCAAGATTTTTAATGACCTTTTTGTTATCGTTATTCAAATATTGTTCCTCCTAATGCCTTTGATTTATCATGACCCGGCGCTGGGTAAGGCGCTGGGGATAAATTTCAATTCATAGGTCTTTCTCTCTTGTTTACGGAAACAGGGTTTATGATCCTGCGTAAACAGCGGGATTTAAAATCCCGACAAAGGGTAAATTTCTGTATTTCTCATCATAGTCAAGTCCATAACCCACTATGAATTCATCCGGAATCACCGATCCGACATAGTCGGCGGCAACGTCCACTTCTCTTCTATCCGGCTTGTCAAAAAGCGTACAAAGCCGAATGCTTTTGGGATTTCTGGAACGGATGATGTCCAGCAGGTAGCTGAGTGTTTTTCCACTGTCCAGAATATCCTCCACAATGACCATGTCATATCCCTGCAGCTCGATATCCAAGTCTTTGATGATCTTCACAATGCCCGTGGTTTTCACGCCTGAGCCATAGCTGGAAGTCGCCATAAAGTCGATTCTCGCCGGGATATGTATGGAGCGCATCAAATCGGCCATAAACACCACCGATCCTTTGAGCACACTGACCAGCAGCAGGTTCTTGTCTTTATAATCTGCCGAAATCTCCTTGCCTATTCGTTCCACCATCACGGCAATTTGCCGTTCGGTAAAAAGTATCTCCTTAATGTCCTTCATCATCAGATTGCTTTCAATCATATTCATTCTCCCGCGTTTCATCCGTTTCAAGCGCAATTTGAAAAACGCAGCTCGTATCGGCGGTCACTTTCGCCTTCTCGGAAACGCCTGCTCCTTCAACATAAACAATTTCGCCGCCGCTTTGCAAGATCACGATCTCATCTCGGTTTGCGGCGGGAATCTTCATTTCCCCAAACAGCTTTTTCAATGTCTTCGTTACACCCCGTCCTGCCGGTGTAAAGCGGTCTCCCGCACGTCGGCTCCGGACGGTCAAGGCATCTGTAATTGTATCACAGTCAAGCAGGGAATTAAATAACAAATTATTAATTTTCCGGACATTTTGTGTGTCCACGCCTGTTTTTTTCAGGATTTTGAGTACTTTCCCAACCGGCAGCTTTGTTTCTCCAATTGCCACGGGATATTCCCAGACTGAGGCGGTTTCCCGCCTGAGTGTCAGCACATCGGCACTGCACTGTACTTCCAGTCCTCCCGGCAATGAAAATCTGCTCCCATTGGATAAATTGGCTGCTAATTTTTCGATATGCCCAGCGGATAACCGTCCGCAATTCTGTCCTTCAAGCCACAGCCGCAAAGCCTGTTTGCGCACGGCCGGATGTGCCTGCCGCAGCTCTTCCAGCGATAGGCCGTAGGAAGACCTCGCTTCCTCCAACAAAGCTTCGGCGGTCATTACCAAAAAATCCCGCGTCTCCTTTACGGCTTCCGTCAGGCGCGCCACCGCGTCTGTAATTTTCGGATTCACTTTTGTAAGTTCCGGCAGGACATGATGACGCAGCCGGTTGCGCGTACACATGTCTTCCGCATTGGTGCTGTCCGTCACATAGGCAAGGCCGTTTGCATGGCAGTACCGCTCAATTTCTTTACGGCTCACCAGAAGCAGCGGACGCAGAATTGCCCCGCGTTTTTCAGGAATGCCGCAAAGCCCGGAAAGCCCCGTGCCTTTGACAAGGTTCATCAGCACCGTCTCCACATTGTCGTTGGCATTGTGCGCCGTGACAATCACATCGTCTTCACTTTTTCGCAGCGAACCAAAAAAGCGGTAACGCACAAGCCTACCGCATTCTTCCGTACCGATTTTCTCTTTTTCCGCGAGCGCCGCCACGTCCTCCCGCAGGAGAACAAACCGAATTCCGGTACGCTTACAGAACGCCTCTGCAAACAACGAGTCCTGCTCTGCCTCCGCTCCGCGCAGCATGTGGTTCACATGGGCGCACAGGATTCTATCCTTTGAAACCCGGCCCATCAGAAAATGTGTAAGGGCCATCGAATCCGCTCCCCCGGAAAAGGCCACGATCACCGTTCCTTTTTCCGGAATGCCGCGAAGGTCGGCGGTTTCAAGCAACCGGTCACCCATGTCGGATCACCTCACGAGCCGTAAAACGCATAAACTCTCCCTGCCAGTGCAGCTCAATATCCCGTGTGCCGCCGTGTCGGTTTTTGGCAATAATACACTCGCAGCCGTTCGTATCCGTATCTTCCGCGGGCGGAGCGCCGTCTGTCATGGCATTTTCACGGTATAAAAACATGACGATGTCCGCGTCCTGCTCAATGGAACCGGAATCGCGCAGGTCTGTCAGGCGCGGCTTGCCGTCTGCGCCGGAACGGGATAACTGTGAAAGGGCCAGCACCGGAAGGTTCAACTCTTTTGCCATAATTTTTAAACTCCTGGTGATTTCCGAAACCTCCTGCACACGGTTATCGATGCGCCTTGCACTGCTCATCAGCTGCAGATAATCGATGACAAGCAAATCTACATTTTTCAGTCGCCGAACCTTTGCCTTCATTTCCGGTACGGTGATGCCGGGCGTGTCGTCAAAATAAAGCTCCGCTCTTCCGATCAGGTCGCCGGCTTCAATGATACGGCGCCATTCGCTGTCGGTGAGCTCGCCTGTACGCAGCTTGGTACCCTCCACCAGCGCCACGCTGGAAAGAAGGCGCGAGGCCAGCTGTTCCTTACCCATTTCCAAGGAAAAAAAGGCCACACGGCGCTTCGCGTTCTGCGCGACATGGTTTGCAATATTCAGTGCAAAGCTTGTCTTGCCGATACCCGGTCTTGCCGCCAGAATGACAAGGTCGGATTTATTGAGCCCCGTGATGACGGAATCCAACTCCTGAATGCCGGTGGGCAGCGGCTTGTGCTCGGCAGCATCCTCGGAACCGAGCCTGTCCAGCCGGTCGAAGGTTTCCAGCAAAATTTCCTTGATATGCTGCAGCCCCCGCATATTCTTTCCCTGGCGGATGTCAAAAATCCGCTGCTCGGCCGAATCCAGCAAAACCGACGACGGCTGTTCTCCGGTGGAGGCGTCATCAATGATGCCCCTTGCCGTCTGCATAAGCACGCGTACGTCATATTTATCGCGTACGATGCCGGCGTAAACCTCCACATTGGAAATGGACGGTACAATTTGGGCCAGCTGCGTCAAATAGACCTTTCCGTCGTTCCCGTCAAACTTTACATTCTGCTTTAATTTTTCCAGAACCGTGACAAAGTCAATGGGTTGGCCGAAATTGAACATCTCCAGCATTGCATCGTAAATTTGCCGGTTGTTCACGCCATAAAAGTACTCTGCACGGGGCAGAATCTCCATAACGGTGTCAAGGCATGACGACTCCAGCAGGATAGCCCCCAAAACGGACTGTTCCGCCTCAATACTGAAAGGGATATTCTCCCCGAATGACAGTTCCGGATAATAATCCATTACCTACCTCCACGCTCTGCCCTGCCGGGTAATGAAAAAATCAGTCCTTTTCGCATACGACCACAGACATGCTTGCCGAAATACCCTGATGCAACTTGATTTCATAAGGAAAGGTGCCAAAGGATTTGATATCCGTTTCCAGTATAATTTTACGCTTGTCGACGGTAATGCCGTATTGCTTCTGGATTTCTGCGGCAATTTCCTTTGCCGTCACCGAGCCAAAAAGCTTCCCGCCCTGACCGGCCTTGGAATATACCTTGATCGCCCTGCCGTTTAAATCCTCCGCTGTTTTGTTCGCCGTGTCAATTGCCGACTGGATCTTATATTCCTTGGCTCTTTCGGCATTATTATACTCATTCATCGCCTGGGTATTGGCTTCCTTTGCAAGCTTGCGGGGCATCAGGAAGTTCCTCGCATACCCGTCCGATACGTTTACAAGATTACCCTTTTTTCCCAGTGTCTTGACATCCTGTAACAAAATAACCTTCATAGCACTTCCTCCTTAAAAATATCTCATCATTCCTGCGAAGTCACCTGCATGAGTTTCGCATCCAGCTCCTTGATCAGCATCTTGCGCGCATCCTTCACAGTAATGGCCGGTATCTGCGCCCCTGCCATCGTAAAGTGCCCGCCGCCGCCAAAGGTCTCCAGGAGCAGCTGCACATTGACGTTCCCAAGGCTTCGGCCGGAAATGTTGACGCCGTCACCGCTTTTATACAGCACAAACGAAGCTTCCACACCCTGTATGGACAGCAGCTCGTCGGCGGCCTGTGCGGCGGCGACGCGGACATTGTCGAATTCCCAGGTGCTGCTTGCAATGGCACAGCCCTTGTAAACCTCTGCCCCGGAAACCAGCTGGGAGCGTTCCTTGTAGGTTTCCAGCGTATCGGAGAACAGCCGCTTGACCTGCACCATATCGGCGCCGCAGCGCTTCAGGAAGGCCGAGGCCTCAAAGGTGCGCACCCCCGTTTTCAGCACAAAATTCTTGGTGTCCAGCATAATGCCGGCCAGCATCGCCTGGGCATCCACCGCATCAATTGCCGAGCTGCGGATATACTGAACAATTTCCGCAACCATTTCCGCCGTGGAGCTGGCGTAGGGTTCATGGTAAAAAATCAGGGAATTTTTGATATGCGTTACCATCATGCGGTGATGGTCGATTACAATAACACGGTCCATCTTATCCAGCAGCTCTTTGCTTTCCACAAAATTAAAGGAGTGGGTGTCGACGATGATCAGAAGGGAATACTCTGTCGCCGCCTGCAATGCGTCCTGGGGGCTGATGAAAATCGTTTCTCCTTTATACTCCGTCTCCACGCTTTTGACGAGCTGCCCCGCCAGCGTAGCATGACGGTTGATGACAATGTTCGCCGGTTTTTCAATGCCCTTGCGCACCACAGCCCACATTCCCACGGCAGATCCTACACTGTCAAGGTCCGAGTTTTTATGGCCCATTACAAAAACCTTGTCGCTTGCGCGGACATGGTCGGAAATCGCGGCCGCAATAACCCTTGTACGCACCTTGTCACGTTTTTCCACACCTTTGGAAAGCCCACCGAAAAATTCATAAGAATCGCCCTTCTGCATCACGGCCACCTGATCGCCGCCGCGGCCCAGGGCCATGTCCAGCGCCTGCCTTGCCCAGCGTTCGCTTTCGGCCACATCCGATGCGCCTTTTCCTACGCCGATAGAAATGGTAGCGCTCATGGTCGGGCTTTTGATGGCGCGCACGTAATCCAGCACCTGAAAGCGTTTTTGCTTTGCGTTTTCAATATGCAGCTCATCGGTCACGACCACATAACGGCTGCTGTCCAGCTTGCGCATGAAACCGCCCATTTCGCCGATACCCCATTCGCGAATCACCGCATCCACCTCGGCATTGATACGGGAATCCTCCCCTCCCATGCTGCCGCGGGCGATCTCTTCACGGTTATCAAACACCACAAGGCATACAACCGGTTTTTTTTCACGGTATTCCTTATGTATGCTTTTATAAAAGGTGTCGTCGATAAAATATAAAGTATAACTTTCGCTGGTCTTAATGCCATATACGGTATATTCCTTGTCCCCATGAACGATGGAGGTTCCCTTTTCGCCGATAATCTGACGCAAGGTCTTCGGGTAGATGAATTTCAGGATGTCTTCTCCGATAAAGCTTTCCCCGGCGCAAAGGCTTTCACGGAACAGCTTGTTCCCCCACACAATATCTCCGTAGGGGGCCACAACCACCACCGGCAGCGCCAAATCGTCAAGCGAAGCGTCATCCTCCGCCAGCAGCACCTTTTTGGCGCTGCGTACAGCAGAGGACACATTATTTCGCATGACAATATCGCTCACCGCCACCGCACAGATGGCAAGGCAGGAAACGGTAACTTCAATGGTGAACAATATTTTATTATATCGGAAACTTACGATGGACATGATCAGCATGCCCAGCGCCATCAGATAAAAAAGCGGGGATACTACCCAAATCTTTCTTCTCAACGAAATACCTCCGGAAGCGAAACCAGATTTTAGATCTCCACAATAATCGGCAGAATCATCGGGCTGCGCTGTGTTTTACGGTACAGGAAACGGGACAGACTGTCTTTAACACCCTGCTTCATGCCGGCCCAATCCTTTACGCCGCCTTTGATGCAGTCCTGTATTGTATTATACACAATTTTCCTCGCTTCGTCCATAAGCTTTTCCGACTCGCGTACATAGACAAAGCCGCGGGAAAGGATATCCGGCCCCGACATGATTTTACCCGTCTTGGATTCCAGCGCGGTCACCACAATGATGATGCCGTCTTCCGCAAGATGCTTCCGGTCGCCCAGCACGACATTTCCAACATCCCCGACACCAAGCCCGTCGACCATGACATCGCCCGCCGGTACGCTTTCCAGCTGCTTCAAATGGTCTTCACAGATCTCCAGTGCGCAGCCGATATCGCCGATGTAGATGTTGTCCGGATCCATCCCCATATCGATGGCGATAGACGCGTGCCTGCGCAGATGCTTCTGCTCGCCGTGGACCGGAACAAAGTACTTGGGCTTGACAAGAGAGTGAATGATCTTCAGCTCCTCCTGGCAGGCGTGGCCGGATACATGCACATCATACACCGATTCATATATCACCGTGCATCCGCGCCGCATCAGTTCATCGACCACGGTACCCACCGTTTTTTCATTTCCGGGAATCGGTCTTGCCGACAAAATGATAAAGTCGTTGGAACTCAGCTCCACCTGGCGATGATCGGCAAAAGCCATGCGCGTCAGCGCCGACATGGGCTCACCTTGGCTTCCGGTAGTGATCAGCACGACCTCTCCCGCATGATAACGGTTGACGGTCGTGATATCGATGAGAAGACCGTCGGGAATGTGGAGATAACCTAAATTGGTGGCAATTCCCATTACATTGAGCATGCTTCTGCCAGACAGAGCCACCTTTCTTCCATATTTCACCGCGCAGTTGATGATCTGCTGCACACGGCTGATGTTAGAAGCAAATGTTGCGATGATGATCCGCTTACCGTCTGCTTTGCCGAAAAGCGTGTCAAGGGAGTTGTTCACCATTTGCTCCGTTTTTGTGTAACCGGGGCGCTCGGAGTTGGTGGAATCTGCCAGCAGTGCCAGAACCCCCTCTTTTCCAATCTCAGCGAAACGGGCCAGATCAATCACATCACCCTCTGCGGGAGTAAAGTCGATTTTAAAGTCTCCGGTATGGATGATCACACCGGCCGGAGTTTTTATTGCCAGAGCCACCGCGTCGGCAATGGAGTGATTGACATGAATCAGTTCAATCTCAAAAGCACCGAACTTCAGCTTTGAACCCGCAGGCGTCACCACCAACTTTCGGCTTCCAAGAAGATTGTGCTCCCGCAGCTTTCCTTCGATCAGGCCGATGGTCAATGCGGTTCCATAGACCGGCACATTGATTTTTTTCAGCAAATACGGAAGTCCGCCGATGTGGTCCTCATGACCATGCGTAATGACGATTCCGCGTATTTTTTCTTTGTTTTTTTCCACAAAAGTAAAATCGGGAATTACAACGTCAATGCCGTACATATCCTCGTCGGGAAACGCCAGTCCGCAGTCCAGGATAAACATATCCTGCCCATACTCAAACAAAGTAAAGTTTTTACCGATTTCATTGAGGCCGCCTAGAAAATATACTTTTATGGCTGCTTTGCTTTTGCCGCCTGCTCTGCCACGCTGTGCCGTTTTTATCTGGGCAGTCTGCTTCTTTTCACTCTCGGCGGCGTTACGCGGTGTCTTCGCATTTTTCGGTTCCCTCTTTTTTGGATCCGTCTTCTGCGGTGCTTTTTTCGCAGGCCCCGGCGCCGCCGGTTTTGCCGGCGCACTTTTCGCCGGGCTGTTCTCTGCGGAGGCTACTTGCCGTTCCGCCTTTTGCCGGCCTCTTCCCTTTGTACTCTGACCGTTTTTTTTCTTCTCCACGGTACCCTGCTGCTTGTTCGCCGCCTCATTTTCAAGCTCCGGCGCGCTGCCTGCCGTGCTGAGCACCTGATCCGCCTGCTTTCTGTCGTTTTCCAATGCCGGCACACGGCGTATTCCCGATCTTTTTCTTTCTGCCACTAAATTTCCTCCTAAATAAATGTGTAATTTACATAGACACGGAACCTCAGACCGCTTTGTCTGAAGCCTTCACGTATGTATGAGATTTGGGGGCCGATATCCCGCTTATTCATTTTCAGGCCTTCCAGCCCTTTTGCAGCAGTCAATTGCACAGATCACAGTTCCGGTAAGCGCTCGGCTTGCCGGTCAGCATGCAGATCTCACTTCCATGCTCCAAACGCCATTATCGCAGCATCAAAGTTCCATGACAACGTCAAATGAACACCGAACAGATATCCGATAAAAAGAAAACCCGACAACAAGAAACACAGCTGCATGCCTGATCATCCAAGACAGGAAAATGCCATGATGACTGCATTTGCAACTTGTTCTCGCCGATATCACCCCTTGTTCCGTTCGGGTGAGGTGTCTTCTATCTATATAAATAAGCGGTTACCCGCAAAAATCCAAAATCCTATTCCCTTCAGGGATAAACAGTATTGTTTATTGTACCCCTCATTGGGCGAAGTGTCAAGTTATATTTCTTTTAGTGAGGAATACTGTCGCCGGCGGCAAAAAAACCGGCACATCCGGCACATATAGAACAGGGGGGCTTTCCTTTGCTGCTGTCACAGACTCCAAAACATGCTATACTAAGTCCAGCGAATCCAATCAATCAAATCTTTATAAAACGGAGACAGTATATCATGCGTATAAAAAGAACGGTTTATGCAGACAATGCCGCCACCACGGCTCTGAACCCGGACGTACTGGATGCCATGCTCCCCTATTATCAAGACATGTATGGAAATCCCGGCGGCATTTACAAGCCGGGGCGCACCGCAAAAACCGCCGTTGAAACTGCCCGGGAGACGGTTGCCGCAGCCTTAAACGCCGGACGCAGCGAGATATTCTTTACCTCCGGCGGCACAGAAAGCAACAACTGGGCCATACAGGGCATCCTGTCCGCCATGCGCCGTCACGGCCGCAGCCATATCATCACCTCCGCATTCGAGCACCCCTGCGTACTGGAGGTCTGCCGCCACGCCGCCGCAAGCGGATGCACTCTTACGCTGCTGGATGCCCATGAAAACGGTATCGTACGGCCGGAGGATGTGGAAAAGGGCATTACAAAACAAACGGCCCTGGTCTCGGTGATGCATGTCAACAATGAGCTGGGCACAATTCAGCCCATACGGGAAATCGGCGAAATCTGCAAAAGACACGGCATACCTTTTCACACGGATGCGGTGCAGTCCGCCGGAAAGCTGTCCATTGACGTTAAAAGCTCCTGTGTCAGCCTGCTGTCGCTTAGCGCACACAAATTCCACGGCCCCAAAGGTGTAGGCGCTCTGTATATTCAAAGCGGAACCGAAATTGCCAGCTTGCTTCACGGTGGCCATCAGGAAGCCCGCCGCCGCGCCGGTACGGAAAATGTGCCGGCAATTGTCGGGCTTGCAAAAGCGCTGGAGCTTTCATGCGGCAGCATGGAGCAGACGCAGGCCCGCTTGAAGCAGTACGACGCACACCTGTTATCAAGGCTTTCAGCCATCCCCGGCATGCAGCTGAACGGGGACCGGGATAAGCGCGTTGCCGGGCTCCTGCATCTTTCCTTTTCCGGCATTGAGGGCGAATCGCTCATTCTTATGCTGGATATGAAGAATATATGCGTTTCCGGCGGCTCCGCCTGTACGGCAGGCTCCGCTGACCCCAGCCATGTGCTGTCGGCCATCGGTCTTTCACGAAAGGCTGCGCGTGGATCACTTCGTATTTCTCTGAGCGGTATGAACAGTGATGAGGATATTGAACAACTTTGTACACCGATTGCAGAAGCGGTGGAGCGGCTGCGTGAAATAAATCCCGGGTGGCGGTGAATATATAAGCGAACGGGTACATGGCGGATTTGTTATTGTATTTCTCAATCGCAATTTAACAGGTTAAAATAACCTTACTTTCATGAACCATTATACGATCATCCCTTCCCACACATCGACTATCATATTGGCATTCTCTTGCTTTATACTCTATAACATTTCCATGTAAAACAAAAATCCGAACCCTTCTCCTGTGGGAAAAGCTCGGATTTTCTTTGTTTGGAGCGGGCGACGAGGCTCGAACTCGCTACCTCCACCTTGGCAAGGTGGCGCTCTACCAGATGAGCTACGCCCGCAACTGCCTTATTATTATATCCATCAGCGGATTTCTTGTCAAGATGTAAAATCAGAAAAATGCAGCCGCCTGGGTTTCTTCCCGCAGCCATTGTACACAAAAAAACCGTCTTTCCGCAGAAAGACGGTTTTCCAGCCAGATCAATATATAAATATTTAATCTTAAGCTACCGGAACAACATTCGCAGCTCTGAGCTTCGCGCTGTTTTTCGGATCAACTTCTGTATCAAATGTAACCTTCTGGCCCTCTTGGAGAGTCTTGAAGCCATCTGTTACAATTGCTGAAAAATGTACGAAGACATCTTCTCCGCCATCATCGTTGGAAATAAATCCATAGCCTTTGTCTGCGTTGAACCATTTTACTGTACCGTTATTCATGAACCGGCACCTCCAAATAAATATTATATTCCGTTCTGACAAATAAAAAACTCACATTTGTAAATCATCGAACGGACAATGACTTACATCTAAATGTGAGTTCAAGTTCGTACTATCAGAATACAAGAAGAATATACCATACCCGCGGAAAAAAGTCAACAAATATTTTTGTGCAAAATCATAATTCGGTCAAGTAAGATCAGAAACCTGATACCGTCACAAAGCTGTCGGTATACATGGAATACAGATACAGCTCGCCAATTTCCATATCGCTGATCTGCCGCATAGCGCGGCTGTAGAGCAGAATCTGCTCCCGATACGGCACGATAAGCTCTTCGGCGCTTTTCACGCGATCCGTCTTAAAGTCAATGATATGCAGTTTGCTCCCATAGACAAAGGTGCAGTCCACCGCACCCTGCAAAATCACCGTGCTGTCCGGAGATACTTCCGTTTCCTTCATGATCTCATCCGCGGGAATTTCCACCGTAAAACGCCGCTCCTTCCGCACATCGGGAGACCGCAGCACCATCCGTCCCAGCTCCGTTTCAAAAAAGCGCCGCACATGGCACAGCTCCACGGCGTCCGCCTCCTGTCCCGACAAGAACTCCTCCCGCACCAGGCGGTCAAGCTCCGCTTCCGGCTTTATGGCGGCCTTCGCAAAATCCGCGTATTGCATGAAGTTATGCAGCGCCGTACCGCGCTCGGCGGGCGTCATGCCCTTCGCCGAAAGCCATGCGGGCCGCGTAAGCGTAATCCCCATTTCCTGCTCATACCGGCGCGCGGCCAGCGCGGAGGCGGCCACCTTCGTTGGAACCGCCGTCAGCGCCTGATGCGGGTATACAAACGATACGTACCCGCGAAGCCTCCTGAGCAGCGCCTCGTCCGGCTCAGCCTGCCGGGTTTCCTCATCCGGCACAGCCTCGGAGCTCGGGATTTGGCGTACAAGCTCGATTTTCCACGGTACATAAGCCTTGCGCACAATACCGATACCGGCCGCCCCGGCGGCGGAGCGCAGACTTTCCCCGTCCGGGTGGCGCAGCGCGCAGAGCGTCAGCCATTTTAAAAAGCTCCCGGCGTTTCGGATGGTATAGTTGGAAATACCGGATTCGGTGATTTCTCCCGCCGCCGTCTGCAGTAGTTTTTCCGCGCCCTTATCCGAACCGATTAAAATGAGCTTTTCCTTCGCCCTTGTCATGGCGACATATAGGATGCGCATTTCCTCGGCACTGTCGCGCCTGCGGTTATCCAGCAAAATCGCCTCCCGCGGCATACTTGTATACCGCGCGCCCAATGTGTTGTCACGTATCTTGATGCCAAGGCCCAATTCCGGATGCAGCACCACCTCCTCACGGTCCAGGGGCAGTTTTCTGCCGCAGCCGGCTACGATACACACAGGAAACTCCAGTCCCTTTGACTTGTGAACGCTCATGATGGACACGCGATTGTCGTCGACGCTTAGTGTGGCGGCCTCGATATCGGAGCGGCTTTCCGTCAGTCGGTCCATGAAGCGGACAAAGCCCGCAACGCCGTTTCCGCCCGCGCCTTCATAGTCCCGCGCGTATTTTTGCAGCAGATGCAGATTCGCCAGCCGCTGCTCCCCCTGCTCCATCGCCAGTACCATATCTGCATAGCCGGTACGCTCAAACAGATATCCGATGAAAACATCGGAGGGCATCGTGGCGGCAAGAGACCGGTACATGGCAATATCTGTGAGCAGCCTTTGGCAGCCTGGATGGTTCTCCGCCGCCCTTGAAACAGACAGATATACAGAAATTTTCTTGTCCCTCGCGCGCAGCTCCGCTAAATCATCCGGTGAAAACCCGTACACCGGGCTCATCATCACCGAAAGAAGCGGAATATCCTGACCCGGATTATCGATGACGCGCAGCAGTGACAGCATGAAGCCGATTTCCTTCGCATCGAAAAAACCGCCCGCCGCGCTGGCCTTTGCCGGAATGCCAAAGCGCTGCAGCGAAGCGGCATAGACATGGGCATGGCGCTTGGTGCTGCGCAGCAGAATACAGAAGTCGCGGTATTCCGCCGTACGCTGTACGCCGCCATCCTGCACGGTGAAGCCGCTTTCTATCAACTCCCGGATACGCGCGGCGGCAAGAGCCGCCTCCTGCTCCGCCGTGTTTTGCCCCTTTTCCAGCCGCAAGATATACAGCTCGGTTTCATACCCGTTTTTCTTCGGATAATTCGCGCTGTATACCAGCGCCTCCTCCTGTCCGTATTCGATGTCCGCCGTCTGCCGGGACATGATTTGCGAGAATACAAAGTTGACGCTTTCCGTGACCTCCCGGCGGGAGCGGAAGTTGTTGTCCAGTACGATATAGGAGGGATAGTTGTCCCGCTGCCGGTCGTATTTTTGAAAGCTGTCCTTACAGCGGATAAAAATATCGGGCATGGCGCAGCGGAATCCGTAAATGCTCTGTTTGACGTCGCCCACCATGAAAAGATTCTTTCCGCCTTTTGAAACCGACTGGAAAATCTTGTCCTGTACCTCGTTGATATCCTGATATTCGTCTATCATGATTTCATCAAAGCGCTTCGACAACTGTCTTGCCGCCGCGCTGGGCAAGCCGTCCCCCTCGGTGAGAAGCTTAATGGCATAATGTTCCAGATCCCCATAATCCAGAAAATTCTTGGCCCGCTTGCGCGTCTGGTAGTTTTCGGAAAACGAGAGTGCTGCATCCCGCAGCTGCATGAGAATTTCACTGATTTCGGTAAAATCCTTCTTGCACTGCTTTTCATCCGCCGTAAACTGGGAAGACAGCCCCCGTATGATTTTTTTAGCCTCATTCCGAAATGCCGACGCCTGCAGCTTTAAAGGGTCGTCCTTATAGCCGCGCAGCGCCGAAAGTGTTCTGAAGGCTATTCCCTTCACCAAGTAGCAGGTCCTGTCCCATTCCCCCGTTCTCGCGCACTCTTCCAGGCGTTCATAGCATGCGATGTCCTCCGAAAAAACAGGCCCCATTTTATCATACAGCAGGCTGTCGTCCCGCAGGACATGCAGGCCCTCCTTTGACAGGCGGATACAGTGGGCGGCGGCCTCGGCTGTATATTCCAGAATCACCTTCCCCCAGGCTGTTTCGCCCGCCGGAAAATCCCCTGTATACATCCCCACCTTTTCCCCCATCCAGCGGCCGGGATAGGGATGGGACTGCATGTATTCGTAAATCCGTAAAATCACCGCCTGCAGCCGCCGGTCGTCCCGCTCGCTGGAGAAGGCGTCTGCAAGCTTTTGAAAGCTTTTATTGCCGAAGGCGTCAAACAGCACCTCCTCCAACGCCTCCTGCTGCATCTGTTCCTTCTGTTTGTCGGTGACGATGGAAAAATCCTGCGCGATGCCCAGCACATGGAAAAACTCACGGATCAGCTCACCGCAGAAGCTGTGCACCGTTCCGATATTGGCTTGGCTTAACAGGATGCTCTGACGTCTGAGGGTCTCGTTTCCGGGGTCGCTTCGCAGCATTTCATGAAGCCGCCGCTCCAGCCTTGCCCGCATCTCCGCCGCAGCCGCGCGCGTGAAGGTCACAACCAGCAGCTTGTCCGCGGGGGTCGGGTTTTCAGGGTCCGTCAGGCGGCTGATAGCCCGCTGCACCAGTACAGCCGTTTTACCGGAGCCCGCCGCCGCCGACACAAGCACTGTGCCGTTTCTTGAGTCAATTGCGTCGCACTGCGCATTAGTCCATTTCACCGCCATTGCCCGTCTCCCTCCTGCATTTTTTCTATAATCTCCTGCTTACCGAGCGACTCCTCTTCGATGTCGCTTTCCCCGTATTCTTTACCGCATACGGCGTGAAAGGGGCAATAGGCGCAGGAATTTTTATTCTTCATATTGGGCTTTGCCTCAATATCGCCGCGCAGCAACTCGTCCGTCATGGCGCCGATAAGGCGTTTGGAATAACCCAGTACAGCCGTGAGCTCTCCCTCGCTCATGACGGAATTTCCGGCTTTCACCGAGCCGTCCTTTTTCAGCGCCGCCGGAATGTACCGGCCCTCCCCCGCGCTTTCCATCGCACGGATGACCGCGGTGCTGCTGAGCACCACGCCGTTCATGCGCAGCTGCTTCTGCGCTTTTCCCTTGATATCCTCGCGGTCCATCTCCCGGTCCGCGCTGACACTTGGGGAGGCAAGGGGCGTATACAGCACCCCCGCGGGCAGGCTTTGGCCGTTTTGGGCAAGGGCCGCGAGATACACCAGCATCTGCATGTTCAGGCCATACAGAACATCCTGCAGGCGAAAATCCTTTTTACCTGTTTTGTAATCGATGACGCGCACATACCTCCCATTCTCCCCGTCGTATACGTCCACACGGTCCACCGCGCCGACCACATAGGCGGTGTTTCCCTCGCTCGACTGAACGGCAAAGGGCGGAAGGTCCCCGTCCGGCCCCAGCTGCATTTCAAAATAAACTGGCCGAAACTCGCTTTGCTCCAGCTCTTCGTAAATATGGCGTATTAAAATTGCAGCCGACTGCCGCATCCTGCTGAAGCGGTAGCGGTCCCGTGGGGGCATGTTGTCATAACCGCCCATGTTTAGGTCTACATATTCCCGTATGTAAGTATCAATGAGCTCTTCCAGGTTCCCTGTGTGCGTTACCACGGGTTCAAGGCCACCCTCTTCATTTTTGCGGAAAAACTTTTCCAAAATGAAGTGCATGATGGTGCCGTACTGCATGGCGTCCACCGCGGCAGCCCGGCGTTCCCTGGCCCGCAAGCCGTACTGGCAGAAGTACCGGAAATGGCAGCTGTAAAACCGTTCGATCTGCGTCGCGGACAAATACGGCTTCGTACCGAACAGGTCCGCGGTGTTTGCCGCGTCCAGCTCCTCCCTTTGCCCTTCGGCGGCACGCTTCAACGCGTCAAGTCTGCCCTTGTAAGCTTCATCCTGCTGGAATAGTTTCCGTAGCGCCGCGGCCTGCGCTGTGTTTTCCCGGTAGGAGGCCGCCATTTTCGAAAAAGCGGCCTCCTTCGCATTGGCAAAATATTCTGCAGGAAGGTTTGCTTGTACCGGCAGCTCCGGAAAAATTCCGCGGATGCCGTTTACGATTTCGCTGGGCTCCGCAGTGTCGCCGTCCGCGATACGCGGATAGCTGACAAACAATTTTTCCCGTGGCAGACAGGCAGCAGAGTAGGCCAAATAGCGCTCTTCGATGGTCTTTTGCTCCAGCGGGTCGCCAAAGGGCAAATCCATTTCAATCAGCTGCTTGCGCTCAGAGTCCGAGAACACGCCGGAGGATCGGGGCGCCGGCGGGAACTCTCCCTGTATGGCGCCCATCAGCAGAACGACCTTCGGCGAAGACTGCCGCACCTGCTCCGGTGAGCCAAACAACACCTCGTCGGCGGTGGAGGGAATTTCCGACAAGTCCTCAGCGCGGATGACATCCTTCAGCAGCTGGTAATACCGCTCGCGGCTCGTCGGGCGCGAGCCCAGAATGGCCGCCATCTGCTCCAGCAGGGAAATCAGCAGCTCCCACACACGGACCTGTTTGTGCGCAAGCACCGGCTTCCCCATATCCTCAAGCTGCTCGCAGTAGGCGGGAAGCGTTTCATCAATGTGAAAATCGCAGAGCAACTCATACACGGCATTTGAAATGGCAAACCCGGTGGCATCTCTGGTGGACGCTCGAAATTTCACAAGCGGACCCGTCACCCGCTCGCGCAGCTTATTGAGTTTTGCAAGCAGCGCCTCGGCCTGCCCGTCCATCTCACGGCCAAAGCCCTCGGGATGACCCCGGAAGGGCTGGCGCCACGCCGCCGCTTTTAAACGCCATACAAAGACGTAATTTTCAAGC
>Ga0153939_1000132_pt1 | contig 25454 bp, 25 predicted proteins | sample TSNJ023MetaG_FD_104734 | JGI IMG/M metagenome (GOLD analysis project Ga0153939, IMG submission 104734) | Attine ant fungus gardens microbial communities from New Jersey, USA - TSNJ023 MetaG | ecosystem: Host-associated > Fungi > Mycelium > Unclassified | place: USA: New Jersey, Brendan T. Byrne... | reverse complement strand
AGACTATACTCTTTTGAGTAACAACTAATATATTTTGTTTGAAAATAGAATAGTATTGATAAGATCAATATTTATTTATAAGTATTGTTTTTTGCTCTAAGTTTGTTCTTTTTAACCATCCAAGACATAACAGAGATTCTATGATAATATTAAACTATGGTTACCTATAAGTAAATCTAGATTACTATTTTATTAGAAATATTCTTATAATCTAATGCTAGCTTATTGCTCTTGTCTCTCAAGTCTTAGTAGTAAGCTTTGTCTATCTTTGGTATTATTTTAAATTGATTATTAACTTTACTTTCATCTGAGGATATATGTATAATGGATTCTAGAGTAAATTCTTCTCAAGAATCTATTGTTATAAAGTATATCAAATGTTACTTTTTACATAGAATTTGCTTGTAGTATAATACTGTTATAGTTGTAACCTCAATTAACTATATTATTTCCTTACCTATAATTTGTGACTATTTGATCCCAAGACCATTCAACAATATTTAAGAAGATAAGTAATTAGTAGCACTCTAGTTTATTCTTATTTGGCTAACCCAAGTTCAATCCATCCAATTTACTACTTTGTGGAAGATCTAATTACTATCTTTAATAGCACCAAAATAGTCTTCTCTAGAATAAGTGATCTGTATTCTATCCTTAGTATCTGAGCCTTAACAAACACTATGTTTTCTGGAATTTGCACTTCTCAAGCTAAAGAAATAGCTTATACTCTGCAAAAATCTTTAACACTCTCCAAACTACTTGAACATACTCTTCTACTATTTTTGTAAAGATAAAGATATTGTTCAAGTATATGACTACAATCCCTTTTATGATTAGATCCTAGAAGATATTGTTTATCATGGTCTAAAAGGTAGCTGGACTATTGGCTATTCTAAAAAATATTACTAGAGGCTCAAAGAGTCTGTAGTTCATTCAAAAAGTGGTCTTTCACTTGTTTCTAGATTTAATACACATGTTATTGAACCTCCAGTAGATATCTAGCTTAATAAAGTACTTAGCTCTGTGGAGTTGAAAAATAAGCTTGGAGATGAGAGAAAAGAAATACCAATTCTTGACTATTATAGAATTCAAGGTATAATAGTCCTATACCAGTTAAAGAAAGCTATTTTTCTTTTTAATAAAAAAGACTAAAGTAGCCATAGATGACTTTGAGGGGCAAATATGACCAGTATGCAAATTCTCTTCCAAAAAGATGTCCAACTTGGATTGCTCTACTGGAGATAAATAATACACCTTTGACAACTTGAGCTTGGACCTGGGAATCAGCTCAATAGTATAGTCCTGTTAAGTAGAAGGAAATAGTAGTATGGAAAGACTAGAATATACTGGAAATTACTATAAATATACTATAAGTGTATACTTTAGATTCTAAAAAGTGACTCAATGAGTGGAGTCAGAGAGTAGAATATACTACTAGGTAAAACAAAAGATGTTGTTTTCTAGTCCTGTAGTTTTATAGTTAGTTTAAAGAGAACACAACAACAATACAGAAGTAGAATGACTTTGGTCTCAGCTTATATACTATGTCTCGATCTCCTGTTGTATATATAGTTGTTTATTTTGGAGTAGTAGAATATTATTCAAAGTAGAGGTAAATTCAAAAGTAAGGAGTTATATAATAAAAAGAAAAACACTACAAGAATATAGAGAGAGTAACTTTATGACTTTAATTTACAAACTAGATTGTTACTATATATCTACTCTATATATATATTATAACTGGAGTAAGAGAGAGCTAGTTTAAAATACAATACTCCTTTTAGTCTGAAATGCAATACTTCTATAAAAGATAAATAATAATAATAATAAATATTAATATTAATATTAATTTATACCAAATTTCTGGTATATAATAGGTCCCAATTGTTTTTCCAGGAGAATCCTTAGAGAATAGGATGAGGTTCCTAAAAAAGTACTCTATACTATATATACAAAATTCCCTAGCTACAAAATGCCCTAAGGATCAGGATCAGGAATATAGGAGTAGGCAACTAATTAAATGTTATGTAATTATTATTTAATTAGTCCAGGATCACTCTAGTGGGCTACTTACTACTAGTGCATCAGAAATGTAACTTAGTATAGTTCTTTTACACTAATAGCAGTGCTCTAGAAGAATATCAAAACTATCTTTGGCAAATATAGACTTAAACTCTTGGGTATACTCTAGTAGCTTGACAAAAAGGTCTTGGACTTCTATACTATATTAGGTTCCTTTAACAAGATGTTGAAAGTTAGTAGTTATGGCTTGGAGATCAACGACTATAGTCTCTGGAAATATCCAGATTATAAACAAGCAGTCTCCAAGCTTCTAGTTTCTGCTATTGGTACTAGAGGAGGGAGGCTCATCTATATTGTTTTCTAGAAGTAACAAAGAAGATCTGTTTTTGTACAAATCAAGAGTATAAACCTCTATTCTCCTTTGCTAGATCTATTTCTTCTATAAAGTATAACTACTTTTATAGTATTAAGAGCAGTATATCATCTCAACCTTACTAATCTCTTAACTGATCTTTGGATTGTAGTCCTTTAGCTAATTGTACCCTAAAATCAAATCTTGCTTTCTAAGGTCTAAGATAGCAAGGAGTATTCTTTTTAAGTAGATACCATATTACAGAAGAATGTCTACTACTTTAGAGATCTTGTTAGTCTCATTTGGGGAGCTGTCTACATTAAAAATAGAAATAGGGCATGAGATCATTCAGGTGTTCAATCTTTTAGAGCAGATGAAACCTCAGTTTATCAAGCTTTTTATAGCTCTGTTGTCTAAAAGAACCTTTACAGAGTAGAGCTTACTCATATCTATAGTGCTTAATTCCATAGCAAGGTATAAGAAAGTTCTATATATGTCTAATGTACTGGCAGAGAGTTAAATAGGTAGTCTTTTTTCTTGCTTTGGTCTCTAAGAAAAAGGATTGCACTTAGAGGTATATTGTAGGAGACAGACATATAGACTATCTAACATTTATATAAATAGCTACTAGAATCTAATAGAGAACTCTATTAAGTTCTTCCTGAATAACCACTTTAATTGAGCTTTAAGTCTTTATAATCTTGTGCTAACAGTTATCTGTATTAGTTTTATATCTCAAGTATAGTGAATTTATTTACTAGCAGCTAGAATGTACTTGTTACTGGTTGCTCTCTACAAAATCCTCATCTATAGGGATTCCCATAGATAGAAGGGGCAGTGATGGCTTTGGGATTAGAAAGAGAATAACAACAGAGGAAATCTAAACCATAGAAAAAAAAGGATACTGTGATAGGGGGACTTTGGCTAAAGTAGAGAGTATTATATATTGAGTAAATTAAAAAGTCTTATTAGTGAGGTGTACTTGGTCAATTCTCTAGACAGCTTGATACTAGGTTTTTGGGTTTATATTCAAGGGGTATCTGTAGAACATAGTTGCAATCTAATTTTAAATGTCAATCCTTAGTTCTTAATGGAACTTGACTATGAAGGTCTGGAGGTTGGTATAGTCTGTATTGGAGACTAAAGACTAGAAACTATTAAGGTAGTTGTTTACTATCTAGATTCTCTAGTAGTAGGAGGTCTCTTCTAGAGTATTGATGTTATATAACTTAAGTCAAGTTGACTCAATAGCTAAGTCTTTGAGAGTTACAAAGAGAACTCAATGGGGTTTTTGCTTAATTATATCAGCTACTTATACAAGTATACTATTTTCCCTCTTTATATTGATAGTATTTTACAACCAGCCAAAAGGCTACTAGTTTAATTTTCTTATTTGTTATTCTATATATATCTTTGGTTATAGTCAAGGCGACTCATAATAGTTAACTGCATTTGCTTCTGTATTTACTGAAAAGAATTGTATCTTAAACTGGACCTCAAAGTTAGCCTAAGTTTGGATTGGAAAAAATCTGGTGTTTACTTTCTAGCAAAAGAGATTCTTGGACTATTTTGTTATATGACTGCTTTTAAAGAAGGTAAGAGCCACAGAATCTTCTTTTCTTTACAACTGAATTGCTCTGGAACTAGACATATATAGAGAGTATAGGAGTTTAGAAATGCTTGTCTGATACTATGATCTCTATTGAAGTCTGGAGAGAAAAAAAGCTTGGGGTGAGCCTAAGTACAAGGATTTGTTAGAGAGAGAAATGCCAATACAAAAGATGGTGGTGGAGAGTTTACCATTAGAGCTGAATATTGAAGAGAAGAGTTTGATACTAGCTATATAGGTTGTTGCAGCTAGATGGTCAGAGTAGAGAGGACATTGTTGATATTAGTTTTCAAGTTATTCTATCTTTTAGTAATCTCATACAAATAATATTGGAGATAAGCTAGAGTGTTGGCTATATTCTGGAGAGTATTTATATATGACATTTACATAAAGCAGAGATATAGAGAGTTAGATGTAGATAGTAGAGAGTAACCAAATAGAGGCTGTCTACTGTGTTCTTTTAAGGCTTTATTTTAGGAGATTCTATTCTGCTATAAAAAATTCTGCTATAAGAATGACTAGAGTAGAGTTTATAGGAGAATTCTTAGTTTATAAATACATTCTGGAGTATATTACAACTTACCTTCCAGGAAAATCCTCAGAAAATAGAATAAAGCTCCTAAAAAAGTAATTTACACTATATATACAAGTTTCCCTAGCTACAAAATGTCCTTATGATCAGAGTTAGGAATGCAAGAGTAAGGTAACTAATTAAATATTAGGTAATTGTTATTTAATTAGTATAGGGTCACTCTAGTGGGCTACTACTAGTATATCAGGAGTATAACTTAGTATAGTCTCCTTATAGCCTCAGCTTATATACTTGTTATATACTAGAAAATTCAGTATAAATTAATATTTTTTATTCATTTTCTTTATTATTATTATTTATCTCCTATAAAAGTATTACATTTCAGACTAGAAGTATTATATCTCAGACTAGCTCTTTTCTACTCCAATTATGGTATATATATGGAATAAATATAGTAGCAATCTGTTATGAGAGCCCCAAGCAGGAAAAAGTCTTCTATGTATTCAAACACTTAGTCCAAAACCTCAAAGCATACAATGGGGTTAAGATATAAATAGCAGGGGAACTTAAGAAGCCAAGTCACATAATAAGGTCACAAGATTGTAGAACATTCTAGAGGAATATGTGATTGTGGACTAGTAGCAGTACAGCCACTATAAAAGTAGTATAAGTAGTAGTCCAATCCAATAAAGAACTCTATCAAGTTCTTCTTGAACATCCACCTAGGGTGATCACTAAGGATACTCACTGTCTTTCGATAATACAATCTAGTTTGTAGATTAAAGTCTCAAAGTTCTAAATTTACTTTCTCTATATTCTTGTAGTGCTTTCTACTATATAACTCCTTACTCCTAAATTTACCTCTCTCTTGGATGACACTCTACTACTCTGAAATAAGTTACCACATACATAACAGGAAATTGAGGTACAGTGTATAAGCTGAGGCCAAGGTTATTTCACTCTTGTATTGTCATTGCATTCCTTCTGAACTAGCTGTAAAACTATAGGACTAAAGAGTAATATATATCATTTCATCTAGTAGTATATTCTACTTTTTGACTTTACTCATTGTATTATTTTCTGGAACCTAGAGTGCGCACTTATAGTATATTTATAGTAATTCACAGTATATTATAGTCTTTTCATGCTATTATTCTCTTTTTACTTGACAATACTGTGTCTCAATCTCCTATTGCTATTGTGGCTGTATATTTTGGAGTAGTAAAATATCATTCAAATAAGAGGTAAATTTAGGAGTAATAAAGTAAAGAGGTATATAGCAGAAAGAAATGGTACTACAGGTGTAATGTAACTGTTGGGTTGAACTAACTCTAGAACTGAGTTGTCTTTTATTTGGGGTAAATAAAGAGAACTCAACAAAGTTCCTCTTAGATTTGGGCTACTACTTATATCTTTTATATATAGTTTGTACTACTAACTCTAACTTACTAATAATCTAATAGAATTTACTGAAATATTTCTAAACATATGACTATATGATATAACTGATCTTGTGACTAGTTTGTCATATTACTATGATAGATTTGTGACAATTGTGATACATTATGTGATCCTGATCATGTGACTCTTTATTATTTGATTATCAGAAAAAAAAAGTAAAAGATAAAGGATATAAAGAAATAAAAGTTATTATAGTCAAGACAGCTCATAACAACAGGACTTTTAAGACTTGGTGACTTTAATTTATAAACTAAGAAACTAAGAAACTATAATATATAGCTAGAGTACTTATACAAAGTCTAGAATAGAGGTTGTACAAGTGTTTGGTCTATATTGTGATTCTATAGAAATAGACAATTTAAAAGGTCAGAAGTGGAAATTATAAATAAAATAAAATAAAATAAAAAAATCAAATAATACCAAAAATTCAGTATATAACATAAAACCTCTTTTATTCCTTTTATCACTGGCTGTAAAGGTGACTGGAGTAGAGTAGATTCCAGAAGAATTCTTAGTGATATTACACTTCTAAGTTATATTATAACTTATCTCCAGAAGAATTCTTAGAGTTTAGAATAAGACTTTTGGAGGTGTATTCTATACTATATATACTACTACAGCCTATCCATCCCTGATTCTACAGTTCTACCAATCAGGATCAGAAGTTGCTAAGTCGAGCTAGAGACAATTAAATAGTACAGGATCACTCTGGGAGATCAGTCTAGTATTCTAGGGTGTTATAAGTCATTTTCAAAAAAGGAAAATATCTCCCATGCATTTGTTAACTTAATAGAAAACCTCTAGAAATACAATAAAGGAAAGCTATAAATAGTATGGGATGATATTATGTACAACTATATAATTATTCAGTAAGGATCCTATAATCATAGGAAGTAGATATACAAACTATGAGAAATTGGTATAAGTAGTAGTAGGAATCTAATAGAGAACTTCATTGAATTTTTTCCTTTCAATCACCACTGGTTGGAGTCAAAGCTTTAGTCCTAAGTCTGTACCCTTAACATTAGAACTTGATAACCCTAGATAATTTCTCATCTTAAGGCCTTGCCAACACTTACTTTTATCATTGTCTTTACTAGTGAGCACAGCACTCATAGGCTTTTTGAAAGCTGGGTCCTAGATATAAAAGAAACTTTGTAGTCAGTTAGAGACTGTAGGTAGAGAACTTGGACAATACCAGTATCTTTGCTTTGAGATCTAACCTCGTCTCCTAGTGTTGTTATATACTCTCTTTTCACTATTGGCTCTATGCTACAATGCATTGTCATCTGTCTATATAGAGAAACAACAGTAAAGCTCTTAAAGCCCTATCTAAAGTAGAGGTTTCCTTCTTAGAGACAATAGTTGTTTTATTCTTAGTAGCTAGAAGTAAATACCATAGCTACTCTATTCAACCAAGAGATCTATACATCCTTAGAGAAAGAGAAAGTATTGCCATCACCATCTATATCTCAACAACAGCAATTCAAGAAGCTATACATTTCTATTCTATTCCAAGAAAAGCAACTACTTACTCTCATTGCTGGTCTACAACAGCAGATGAATATATTGTTATATCAGCAAGGAGGAAATAGAGTAGAGATAGCAAAGCCTTCTCTATTTATATAGTTCTTTGAACAGATATTTTGTTATACCTCTATGTCACTATTTAGTAGTCACTTTTTTGTGACAGACAACTTGTTAGATAAACTATCAAAGAAGAAGTTAAGAGTAGAGACAATGGAAAAATTATTTACAAAAATAAGGAATAAGTTTGAAAAGACAACAAAGGAGAAACAAAAAATAGAGTAGCTAAGAACGATTAAGCAAAAGAAGAGAACCTACAATAAGTATATCTAGAAGTTTAAGAAGGTAGTGTAAGGAAGTGGCTATAAAAGATGGCCTCTCATAGAAAAGTTCAAAAGAGAGTTGAATAAAGCAATTAGGAGAAAGCTAGTAGAAGCAAAAATTCTCTTTAGTACAATAGAGGAGTGGCAAAAAAGATTAATGAGATTAGATAGAAATCAGAGGTAAAGTAGAGTAGAAGAAAGGATATTAGAGAGGAACATGGCATGTCCATAGAAAAATATACAACAGAGAGAAGGATTTGGCAGAGGATTATATGGAGAAAGGGGAAGATAAGTTATATAGAGAACAGGAGATCAAAATCAAAGGAAAGGATATTAAAACAGAAAAAACCAGTATAGGAGAATAGAGACTGGACTAGAACCAATAGCAGTAGACAGAAAAGCTAGAAGGAGAAAATATCAGATTTATTTCAATTGTGGAGGATTTGGGTATATAGCTTAAGATTGTAGGAGTTAAAGACAAAAAGTTGGGAAGGGAAGAAGAATTGAACAAAATGAGTTATCAAAAAAGAATAGAGGTTAGTAAACTCCCAGCTACTCTTTTATAATAAATATAATGTTTTGAAATATGTATAATTGGATAATAGATTGAATACCCAAAACATTAAGAGAGTAAGAGATATGAGAAGAACAATGAGACTATTGAAAAAAGTATAGATAGAAGTAGAAGTAGAGAAACTGGACACCCATGAAGGAGTATTTGTTAAAGCTCTGCTAGATAGTAAAGCAATGGAGTTGTTTACAAATAGAAAGTTTGTAGAGAAATAGGAATTTAAGAAAAAGAACTTTGCTAGAGTAGTGGTTGTTATGAGAGCCCCAAAAAAAGAAAAGTTTCCCAAGTATTCAAACACTTAATCCAAAACCTCAAGATGTACAATAGGGTTGAAGATATAAATAGTGTAGGAACTAGGATCACATAACAAGGTCAGGTGATCACAGAATATTCTAGAAGGACATGACTAAGAGTACAGCTACTGTAAAAGTAATATAAGTAAAAGTCCAATCCAACGAAGAACTCTATCGAGTTCTTCTTGAACATCTATCTAGGGTGATCACTAAGGGCATTTACTGCCTATCAATAACATAAGAACTCGATATCCATCATTGACCCTGCACCTTGCAGTCTCAACATCCTTATTTTTACTTACTTTCTTATCATTCTCACTAACAAGCACAGCGCTCGAAAGCATCTTGGATAGCAGGCTCTAGCTGTAAAGGGAACTTCACTGTCAGTTAGGGACAGTGGATAGATAGCCTAGACAAAGCTCATGTCTCTACCCAAGACCTGACCTCTATATTGAGTAGACTTGTAACTAGTTCTTCACTATCAGCTCCGTGCTACCGATCCATTATGACTGGTCTATGTAGAGGAACAACAGTAACCTCTTAAAGGCCTGTCTAGCTTAGAGATTTCCTTTTTAGGGATAATATTGTTTTACTCTTCTTAGTCAGTAGTCAGTCATAAGTACAGACAAAAAAGACCATTCATTCTCCTACAAGGAATCATCACTATTGCCATTGCCATTGCCAATGTCTTACCAATAACAACAGCAACAAAGGAAATGCCCCTCAGCACCCATTCCCCTCTAAACCAGAGAGGAGCAACTTCTCACCATAATTGTGATCCTGCAGTAGCAGGTTAACACCATGCTCCTTCAGCAACAGAAGAGCAAAGTGGAGGTTACAAGACCTCAAGTTTTCAGTGGAAAGATGGAAGAGATAAGTGTATTTGTTAATGCGGCTTGCCTATACATTAGAATAAAGGTGACAGAAGAAGTAGCAGTGACCCAGGTGGCCTGGGTATTGTCATATGTACAGAGAGAAATAGTGGAAGCATGGAAGGATAACTTGCTGGATGAGCTGGCTAAGAGAAAATCAAAAGTGGAATCAGTGGAGCAGCTATTCACAAAGATAAGGAATGACTTTGGGGAAACATTGGAGGAGGAGAGGAAAATAGAACAGTTGAGAACAATTGAGCAAGGAGGGAGAATCTATGATGAGTATGTACAGAAATTCAAAAAGATTGCCAGGGGGAGCAGCTATGAGGGAAGACCTCTCATCAAAGAATTCAAGAGAGGGTTGAATGGAAGTATTAGGAGAAAGCTGGCAGAAGCAAAAGAACTGCCAACCACTATTGGAGAGTAGCAAGAAAGAGTAGTGAGGCTGGATAGAAATCAGAGGCAAAGTAGAATAGAAGAGAGGATGTTGGAAAGGAATGCAGCATGTCCAGGAGGAAATGCACAGCCTAGAGGAGAAGGATTGTATGGAGGAAGAGGAGGGCAAATAACATGGAAAATGGGAGGAGGGTACAGAGGAGAAAATATGCTCAATAGAGAGAGAACTCAAATGGGTCCAAGAAAAGACCTAAATATAATGGATATAGACAGAGAAAGAGGAGAAGACAGGACATGCTATATGTGTGGAAAGTGGGGCCATATGGCCAAAAATTGTTGGAAAAGACATAAAGGAAAAGTAATGGAAATGCTGCAAGAATTGGCAAAAGAAAATAGAGGACAGTAAGCTCTCAGCTAGCCTCCAATACTCTGTATAGTGTATTGTGTCCAGAAAAGCTATGAAATAAATTCAATTGCACCAATACAACTGAGAGAGTAAGAGATATGTGGTGCACTCTATAGCCACTAAGAGAAGTCTAGATGAGGGTGAGGCTAGAGAAGCTGGAAAACCATGAAGGGGTAGTAGTAAGAGCACTGCTAGATAGCGGGACAACAGGTCTATTCATGGATATGATCTTTGCCCAAGAAAAGGGGTTTAAAATAGAAAAGCTAAAGAAACCTCTGTTAGTTAGAAATGTAGATGGAACAGTAAATGCAGAGGGAGCCATAATACACCAGGTAGAGTGCAACATGTTTTTCAAAGGACATGTAGAGAGGGCAAGAATAGATGTATGTAATTTAGGGAAAACAGAGGTGATACTGGGAATGCCATGGCTAGCAGCCCATGACCCAGAAATAGATTGGGAAAAAAGGGAAGTAAAAATGACACATTGTCTGCCTATATGTAGAAAAAGAAAGCAAGAAGAGAAAGAGAAGAAAGTAAAGAAGGTAGAAAAGGACAAGGATGAAGAAATGTTGAAAAAATTGGAACCCAAAAGGTTTTGGAAGTAGAAAAGAGTGTTTGGAAAAAAGGAGTCAGAGAGAATACCAGTGTAAAAGACCTGGGACCATGCTATAGAATTGAAAGAAAGGTTCATACCAAAAAAAGGAAAGGTGTACTTGTCGAGAGAGAAAAGGGAGGAAGTATAGGCATTTGTAGGGGATCAGTTGAAGAAAGAATATATTCAACCTTCCAAGTCACCCCAAATGTCACCAGTATACTTTGTGGTAAAAAAGGATGGCACACAAAGAATGGTACAAGACTATTAACACATAAACCAGTGGACAATAAAGAATGGGTATCCCTTATCCCTCATTGCAGATATACTGGATGGAGTAGGAAAGAGAAAGGTGTTCACGAAGCTGGATCTGAGATGAGGATACAATAATATCAGAATCAAGAAAGGGGACAAATGGAAGACCACATTTACAACGTACATTGGAGCTTATGAACCCATAGTCATGTATTTTGGGTTAATAAACTTCCCTGCTACTTTCCAAACAATGATGAATAACCTGTTTAGAGACCTCATAAACCAAGGAGATATGGTAACATTTATTGATGACATCTTAGTAGCTACAGATACAGAAGAGGGGCATAATGAGCTAGTAGAGGAGGTACTAAAGAGACTAGAGAAAAATGACCTATTTGTGAAGCCAGAGAAGTGCAAATGGAAAGTAAGAGAAGTGGAATTCCTGGAAGTAGTGATTGGTCCCAAGGGAGTAGAGATACAAAGAGAGAAAATAGAAGGAGTCCTGAACTGGCCAGCACCTAAAAATATCAAAGAAGTACAAAAATTTCTAGGTCTCACCAATTACTATAGAAGGTTCATAAAAAACTTTGCCAAAATAGCAGCACCGCTACATATGCTGGTCAGGAAGGAGCAGAAATGAAAGTGGAAAAAGGAGTAGAAGGAGGTATTTGAGAAACTCAAGGTGGTATTCACTACAGAACCTATCTTGGCTATCTCAGATATTGATAGAAAGATAAGAGTAGAAGCAGATGCCTCAGACTATGCAACAGGGGGAGCATTGTTGACGAAGTGTGAGGATGGCAAGTGGAGACTGGTGGCCTTCATCTCTAAATCACTGAACACAATGGAACAAAATTATGAAATTCATGACAAGGAGATACTGGCAGTTATAAGATACCTAGAAGCATAGAGGCACTACTTGGAGGGAGTGAAACTTGAATTTGAAATCTGGACAGACTATAAGAACCTCTAGTGTTTTATGACAAGCCAAAAATTAAACTGTAGACAAGCAAGATAGACTCTATACCTATTGCAATTTAATTTTGTATTAAAGCATATTCTAGGAAAGAGCATGGGAAAGGCAGATAGATTAAGTAGGAGACCAGACTGGCAGGAGGGAGTGGAAAAGGACAATGAGGACCAGAAGTTGATAAAGCCAGAATAGATCAGGGGAGTGGAAATGATAATAGAGAAAGGAAATCTAAAAGAAAGGATTAGAAGAGCACAGGAAGGGAACGAAAAGATAGTAAAGGCAGTAGAAGAGCTAAAGAGGGTTAGGAATAAAGACATTAAAAGATAAAGAATGGGAAATAGAAGATGGGTTAGTAATGAAGAAGGGAAGAATATATGTACCAGAGGAAGAACTTAGAAAGGAAGTCATATAATTGTACTATGATACTCCAGTAGAAGGGCATGGAGGAAGATGGAAGACAATAGAGTTGGTTGCTAGAAATTACTGGTGGCCAGGAGTAACAAAAGAGGTAGAAAGATATGTGGATGGATACAATACTTGTCAAAGATACAAGAATCAAAGTGAAACACCAGTAGGAAAGCTGATGTCTAATGCAATCCCAGAAAAACCATAGAGCTATATCTCGGCAGACTTTATCACCAAACTGCCATTAGCCTAGGGGTATAATGCTATCTTAGTAGTATATGACTGTTTTAGCAAAATGGTGCACTTCATAGCAACAACAGAGAAAATATCAGCAGAAGGACTTGCAAAGCTGTTTTAAGATCATGTATGGAAGTTACATGAACTTCCAGAAAGTATTATATTAGATAGAGGAGTACAGTTTGTGGCAGAAATAATAAAGAAGTTAAATAACTTGTTGGGAATCTAGACAAAACTCTCAACAGCCTATCATTCTCAAATAGATAGGCAGATAGAAAGGATAAACCAGGAGTTAGAGCAATATCTAAGGGTCTTCATCGACTATAGACAAGAGCAATAGCTGGATTGGTTAGAAATGGTGGAATTTGCATACAATAACAAAATCCACACGGCAACAAAAATATTGCCATTCAAAGCAAACTATGGTCAAGACCCAAGAATGGGATTTGAGGGAAAAAGAAGGGGAAAGTACGAAGCAGTAGGAAAATTTGCAAAAAGGATGAAGAGAATCTAGGAGAAAGTAAAAGCGGCACTAGGAAAAGCATAGGAAGAGATGAAGAAGTTTGCAAACAGAAAGAGAAAAGAGGAAGAGAAATACAAAGTAGGAGACCTAGTACTACTAAGTACAAAGGACTTGAAATGGTAAATGAAAGGAAGAAGATTAGAGAAATTGATAGAGCATTTTGTGGGCCCCTACAAAATCAAGGGAATTGTCTCTAGCAATGCGATAGAATTAGAACTACCTAAGTCTATTAAAATACACCCTGTAGTTAATGTAAGTAGAGTATGACTCTATAAACTGCAGGTAGAGGGATAGAAGAAGATACTGCCAAAACTAGTTATTATTAAAGGAGAGAAGGAATTCGAGATGGAAAAAATCTTAAACAAAAGAACAGTTAGGAGAAAGGAGAAGTTTCTAGTAAGGTGAAAGGGATACACAGCAGAAGAAGATACTTGGAAAAATAGGGAAAACTTGAGGAATGCAAAGGAATTGGTAGAAGAGTTTGAGAGAGAGTACAAAAAAGAGATTAAGGAACTAAGGTGACAGAAGCTGAAAGAAGAAGAGAGGGAATTTAGTTAGAAATTACCAAAAGAGTTCACAGCAAAATTGATATATGGATGGGGAAAAAGAAGGTACAAAAGAGAAAGAGAAAAGAGGTGGAATAAGAACTGGAGTCAATGGAAAAATTTCTCAGGATGAGAAAACTTAAAGGGGGAACTATATTATGAGAGCTCCAAAAGGAAAAAAGTTTCCCAAGTATTTGAACACTTAATCCAAAACCTCAAGACACACAATAGGATTGAAGATATAAATAGTGTGGGAGCTAGGGTTGCATGACAAGGTCAGATAATCATAGAACATTCTGGAAGGACATGACTAAGAGTACAGCCACTGTAAAAGTAGTATAAGTAGAAGTCTAATCCAATGAAGAACTCTATTGAGTTCTTCTTGAACATTTATCTAGGGTGATCACTAAGGGCATTCACTGCCTATTTATAACAGTGGTACTATTACACCTATTAGTATGGAAAGAAAAAAGTAGAAGTAAAGAAAGAAACAAGAGAAGACATTTTAGGAAATGAAAAGGACATTTATATTAGAACCAGTATTGGCAATACCAAACCTAGACAAGAAAATATGAGTGGAAGTAGATATATCAGACTATGCAACAGGAGGAGTACTGTTAGTAAAATGTAAAAATAGAAGGTAGAGACTAGTAATATTTATATCTAAGTTGATGAATCTAACAGAAAGAAACTATAAAATTCACAACAAAAAAATGCTAGTAGTAATCAGGTATTTGGAGGTGTGGAGATATTACTTGGAAGGAACAAAGGTATAGTTTGAAATATGAACAGACTACAAAAATCTACAGTACTTTATGTCTAGTCAAAAACTAAACCATAGACAAGCAAGATAGATACTATACTTATCTAGGTTTGACTTTGCACTCAAATATATACCAGGGAAGAGTATAGAAAAGGTGAATAGATTGAGTAGGGGACCAGATTGGCAGGAAGGGATAGAAAATAATAACAAAGATAGAACATTAATAAAGCCAGAATGGATACAAAAGGAAGTAAGATGGAGAGAATAAATGCTGATTGAGGAGAAAGGTCTAAAGAAAAGAATAAAAAAGGTATAGAAGAAGAATAAAAGGGTAGTCAAAGTAGTAGAGAAGCTAAAAAGGTCAGGAATGAAAATGCTAAAGAAGAAAGAATGGTCAATAGAAGAAGGACTTGTATTAAAGAAAGATTGATTTTATATACCAGAGAAAGGAGATTTGAGAGTAGAAATAATACAATTGCACCATAACACCCCAGTAGGAAGACATGGAAAAAGATAGAAAATAGTAGAATTAGTAGAAAGAAACTATTGATAGCTAGGGATGACAAAAGAGGTGGAAAGATATGTAAATAGATATGATACCTGCTAGAAGAACAAGAATCATATAGAAGCTCCTGTAGGAAAGCTAATACCAAATACAATTTCTAAAAAACTATAGAAGCATATTAGTACCAACTTTATCATCAAACTTCTATTAGCCCAAGAATATGATGTGATATTAGTAGTATGTGATTGATTTACAAAAATAGCCCACTTTATTGCTACTACAGAAAAAACATTGGTAGAAGGGCTAGCAAGGTTGTTCCAAGATTAAGTATAGAAACTCTATGGGCTTCCAGAAAGTATTGTATTGGATAGAGGACCTCAATTTATAGCAAGAATAATAAAGGAGCTAAATGAGATGCTGGAGATTGAAACAAAGTTGTTGACAGCCTACTATCCACAAACAGATGGGCAAATAGAGAGAGTAAACCAAAAGCTAGAACAGTATCTTTGAATGTTTATTGATTATAGACAGGAGCAATAGCTAGAGTGGCTAGAAATAGTGGAATTTGTCTACAATAATAAAATCCACTTGGCAACAAAGATATTACCATTCAGAGCAAACTGTGAACAAAACCCAAGAATAGGGTTTGAAGGGAGATAGAGAGAAAGATATAAAGCAGTAGGGAAATTTGTAGAAAGAATGAAGGAAATTCAGGAGAAAGTAAAGATAACATTAAAAAAGGCACAAGAGAAGATGAAACAGTATGCAGATAGAAAAAGAAAAGAGGGAGATGAATACCAAAAGGGAGACCTAGTAATACTAAGTACAAAAGACTTGAAGTAGCAAATAAAAGAAAGAAGAATAGAGAAACTAACAAAGTGGTTTATAGGTCTATACAAAGTAAAAAGAGTTGTTTTAATAAATACAATTGAACTTGAACTACCCCTAACTATTAAAATATATCTGTCATGACTTGGCAAAATGGCTAAAGTTATTATTTACTTTACTTTACTTTACTTTTCTTTTCCTTTCTGGACTTACTACACAAGGATGGAGTGTGAGAAAGTATCACATAACTAAATGTCACAGAGTCACAGGGTTATAAGTCACAGTCAGGTGATGTCACATGACTAAGTCACATGGGACTGTAGGAAGATAGTACACAGACCATGAAGTAGTTGTATAAGTAGTATAGGAAATTTAACAGGAACTCTATTGAGTTCTTCTTGTCAACTCAGACTAGGAGTAGTTCTAAGACATCTCAGTCTAAGTCCTTACAATACCCAGTAGTCAACATAAGTAGAGTACAGTTATATAAACCCTAAGTAGAGGGCTAGAGGGTAGTATCACCATAACCAGTAGTTATAGATGGAGAAGAGGAGTACAAGATAGAGAAAATTCTAAATAAAAGAAAAGTACAAGAGAAGAATAGGTTCTTAGTATGATGGAAGAGGTATACAATAGAGGCAGATATATAGGAAGAAAGAGAGAATTTGAAAAACACAAAAGAACTAGTTAAAGAATTTGAAAAGGAGTATGGAGAAAAGGCTAAAGAAGTTAGGTGACAAGAGCTAAAAGAAGAAGAAAAGGAGTTTAGTTGTGAACTACCAAGGGAATTCACAGCCAAACTAGTATATGGATGAGGGAGAAAGAAGTATAAAAGAGAAAGAGAAAAAAAATAGAAAAAAATTGGAATAGATGGAAAAATTCCTTGGAACAAGGAACCTTGAAGGGAGGGCTATGTTATGAGTTGTTTCTGAAAAAGGAAAATATCTCCTATACATTTGTCAACTTGATAGAGAACCTCCAGAAATATAACAAAAAAAAGCTATAAATAATATGGGATAATATTATGTACAACTATATAGTTATTAAGTAAGGGTTCTGTGATTATGGGAAGTAGGCACATAGACTATGAGAAATTGGTATAAGTAGTAGTAGGGATCTAATGGGGGACTCCATCAAGTTCTTCTCTTTCAATCACCACTGGTTGGAGTTAGAGCTTCAGTCCTAAGTCTGTACCCTTAACACAAGAGTAGTGTTGGTAGGGTCCTCTTACATTGGCCCCATTTTTACAGTCTTCTGTGTATTGGAGAAGTGTTGACTCCAATCTAATATTCTCCAACAAAAAAAATTTGAAGTCATTACCTGTACTGGTTCAAGAGATATTTGTATTTCTGTCAGAAAGATAGAGAGCAGTATAGGAAAGGCTAGGAATATACTGTGAATTACTGTGAAAATACTATAAATGTACACTCTGGGTTCTGGAAAGTAATACAAAAGGATAGAGTTGGAGCGAAGGACATGCTACTGAGAGAAATAAGAGACATTGCTCTCTGGTCCTGTGGTTTTACAGCTAGTCTAGAAGGAACATTGGTGACAATAAAGAAGTGGAACAACCTTGGCCTTAGCTCATGCACTGTGCCTTGATCTCCTGTCACTTGTTGTAGTTGTGTATCTTGGAGTAGTAGAACATTGTCCAAAGGAGAGGTAAATTTAGGAGTAATGAAGTGAAGAGGTATATAGCAGAGAAAAATAACACTACAGGGATTAATGTCTTTGTGACTTTAATCTACAAACTAGAGAACTATGATGTACAACTAGAGTACTTATACAAAATCTGGAATAGGAGTCATTGTACAAGTGTTTGGTCTACATTGTGATCCTATAGGAGTAGACAGGAGTGGAAATTATAAAGAAAAGAAAAAGAAAAAGAATAATAATAATAAATAATATTGAATTTCTGGTATGTGACAATTTCATTGAACTTGGTGAAAACATAATGCTTTTGTCCCTCACTGTATATCCATGACAAAGATGACAAAGACCTTGGCCTCAAAGGTACAGGCTTGGAGGTAGGTGATATTCTGAGTGGTAGTTTTTCTAGTCTCTACATTGACTTATTGCAACAAGCCATTCAATATCCCACTGAGGCACAATCCTGGCAAAAAAACATGGTCCAGGTATTACCAGTACTCTATAACCACACTCTTCTACCTATTATCCGACTGTTTTGAGAGACTACAAATGTTCAGATGCTTGTGCAGTCTTCCGTATCGGCTCAAGAAGGGTCATAGCATCAATATTCCGGTAGGTCAAAACGCAGTTGAGCGCTTCAGCTCGTCTGTAGAAAATGAGAACGTCAAAAAAGAGAGCCTCGTCATTTTGTAAAAAATTGACGACAGACACAGCAATCCCCGAGGTTGAGCTTGAGAGTTCGATTGGCTCGCTGGGACGAACATCAAAGACGGCCATGAACGTGGCAACAGTGATGAACAACAAATCGAAAACTAGATATCTTCCAGGACACTGCCTACAACAAGGGAGACGCTCAGTGATTTTCATGCAGTCTATCTTTCCGCTGCCGCTGTACTCACCGTCGGCCAAAACCAAACACGAGCTCAACGAGATCAATCTCCTTGTCAAACGTGTTGATAAATCTATCCGGATCGAATTTCCAAGGATCTTGATAGTTCTGGGGATCGTGAAGAATTTCCCTGTAGACAAAGCAAGTGTAATTTCAGGGATAATGGGATCAGGCACCGTTTCTGGGAGAGACCGAACCAGATGTTGGAAAGAATCATGGCGCCGGCGGGGATGTGATGACCCTCGTAGACGTCGTCGTAGGAAGCTGCATGAACGAACCCTAGGTTTCTTCGGTGACTTACTCGACATGTTTTCAGGATGGCAAACGGTTACCTAAAGGTGCTGGGACGTGCAGCCGAAGAGTTTCTTTGCAGAACGCCGTGACATAGGGTAGATTTTCCCTGTCTCTGAGGGTAGGTAACCTGCCCGATCCAACGACCTTGTCGATCTCAGCTTGGCCTCTACGATGGGCATCCTGGTAATTCATCAAGGAAAAAATCACGGATCTCATAGCCAGCCCGATCTTAGCCTCCCTAATGCATCAAAGCAGCCAGAGATCTGATAGTGAATTACTCACAGTATCCGACCCAGCTGTAGGGATACACAGTCAGTCAGCATCAGAGATGTCACATCTCTCTCTCTCACACACGACTCACCGATGAATAAAATCGCTGTTAGCATTGATAACTCCTTTTCCAACTCTGTGGCACTCTGACGAGCGAATATCTGAGTCAAGAAAGATCTCTGCGCCACTCCGTTCTCCTAGGAACGTAGACTGAAGATGAGTGACAGAAGCGATAAATTTTTTCTTCTGGAAAGCTCACGACCCGTCTTTTTGCCTCGCTGTAAGGTAAAGTTTGAACCTTGTCTGCAGTTTCACGCCATTGACGTGCCTGCCATCGAGGACTTAGAGGGATACGAGAAGGGAGATATCTCACTGTAAGTGGGAATGAAGGTGATGATCCATGACAAAGAGAGAGCGTGTGAGAGGACTCACGAAAAGGCAGTGAATCGACGAGAAACTTGCCGGGAAAAGCGAGGTCGGGGAATTCCATACCGCATTGAGATGCTGTTGCGATATGCTCGGTATGTTCACATCCCTCGTCCAGGCCATATATCACGCTCAAAAGTAGATTTCCGATGTGCCTTTTGGGTGGAGATTAGATGGCAACGTGGGAGTGTGGTTTTCTTGGACATACTGTCTGACGATTTCTGTCGTGTTTTCTGGGTCGTCGTATAGGCTGCATACCAATTGTAATGCGAATTTTTCTAGACTTTCGTGGAGGTGGACGACCTGATTCTTCCCAAAGGTCCCGGAAATTAGCTTTCGTTGTTCGCGGTAGATGTGATCGTACGGAGACATGATCATCATACCCTTGTAACCGATGCTGGCCGAAATTGGGATTTGTGAAAATGGAGTCCGAGATGGACGTTTGAAATTAGCAAGAAAAAACGTACATCTCGCCAACCATGATTGATCTAGGACGGTTAGCATAATTGCTACCTCGACGCTCCAGGAGGTCGATTGTGGCTTTGGCGGTATTAAGCACTATGAGAGGACGTCCAAGAAGGTTAAGGTAGGTGACTGGACCTGGTATGGATTGCAGTCGTAGGATATCGTGTGACGATATGTGTTCGACAAATGGACAAAGTTGACGGGCGATATGTAAAGGATCGGCAAGAGGACGAGGTTGTTCAAAAAAAAAAGAAAAAGAGTTAGGCTTATACATACCATACTTTTTGCCCCACTCTGCGAATTGGATCCAGGGTGCAGTTCTAGGTATGTCAAGAAAGTTGCCTATGATTGGAAGACCCGGTGGACCTGGCGGATATGGCCCAGGATGATGTCTGTTTCTCCAGAGTTGGCCAAGTAGAATCACTGCAAGAACCGTGGATAGGAGAAAACACTTTGACCATGACGGATCCATCTGGACATTGGTAGTTGTATGGGTAGCCAGAGGCCTCTTATACTCCAAGTCGGTTGTCGGACAGGAAGAATGAACAGCGGGAGCCTGTCCATGTCAGGTATGCGCACACACACTCCTATCTGAGAGTACACAAGCTTCGGATTCAAGAGATGACGGTCCTAAAATAATTTGAGTCAAATCCGACCTTTTTTCTACAGATCCATTAAAATGCAGTCAAGGCAACACGATGACAGAGATGCTTCGCGCCAGTCAGAAAGATGTCAAGATGTCAATCGGACTGAAGCGCAAATTTGAGGATGGCGTTCACGCGCGACATCAATAGAACTCACTGAAATGGATTCAAATAAATGGGGATAGTGATCTGGATGAGCGTACGTACAGTTCAAATCACGACTCTCGTTTTTTAAGTGAGATAGATAGGTTAGCAGTGTGAAATTAAACCAAACGACAACAAGATGCAACACCAATAATCGGCTCAAACTCAAAAAACACAATTACTTCACAACGACGCTCCACTCGCTGGGAATAGTGCCTGTTTGCCTGCCAACCAACTCTTTCAACACGGTTCTTGATACAGGACCCATACCGTCTGGTCCTGTCGGGATATGAACATCATTGCCTGAGTAACCGATTCTGTCTACGGTGGTGATCACAGCTGCTGTCCCAGCCCCGAATATTTCCACGAGTGAGCCATTGTCGGCGGCGGCTTTGACCTCTTTCATCGAGACGGAGCGCTCGGTGACGACCAATTTGTCGGGAAGTGCAAGTCTTTGGGTGCCGTCTGCGTGAGAGCGGGTGAGTGAGAGCACTGAATCGCGTATCACACCAGGAAGAATCATTCCGTCAAGAGGGGGAGTGACGAGTTCGTGTGCTGGAAATGACATCTGTGCGTGAGCGCGCTATTCGATATAGTATTTACGTACTGCCATCTCCGTGCTTGAATACAACGAAGAGATTCATAGTCCCGACCTTGAGTGTCGGACCTTAGCCTTAGGATCAATCTGGATGAGGTGATAACACACCTCAGTCAAATAGTGCTCCGGACCATGAAGCCACAGATTTTGGGCATAGCCGAGTTTAGCTGCCGCTTTCTGAGGCATGACACCTGGTGCATAGTTTAATCCAAGTTTGAATGCCCCGGTGCCTAGTGGAACACGAAGATTAGAACTCCCGGATGCAAATAGAATAGGAAAACATACCGCCTGGAGCAGCACGGATATACTCAGCAGTCGCGTGAAGCGATACGGGCTTGAAGCCGTGAGAGTAGTATGGACCGACTGGACAACAGATGACGAAGAGAAGGGCATCGGTGGGAGGAGAGACGCCGATGACATGTTGCGTTCCAACTGGTAGGCAAGTCAGGACTAGATCAACTCAGCAAAGGTTGTTTGACAGACTCATGGTTGGTCGGATATAGAGACTGTGCCCCGGCTCAGTGGGTATCCAGTGTTGATCGAGTAGGACAAGTCGTTTGATCAGCTCCAAGAGTGCATCCCCGTTAAAACTCTGAGCGAGACGTTGAGAGACATCGACTATTTGAAAAGTGAAAACGTACGGGGAGTGCAATTCGTCGGGCACTGGTGTTCATACGCTTCATGTTCATATCAGGTCTAAACAGTAGGATGGTGCCGTCGGGCTTGCGATATGCCTTGGTGCCTTCGAAGATTGTCTGTGCATAGTGCAAGACGGTCGAACTGGGTTCAAGTGACAGGGGGCCATCTGCGTTCGGAAGATATCTGAGTATTAGCACATAACACAGGAAAGAACGTACATGGTTCGATACGCGGGGCAGCCCAGCCAGACACATCTGACCATGGGATCAACAACATATGGTCTGTCTAAAAATACCAGCGATGAGCATCTGGGAATCTCAAGGTGATTGTACCAACAAATGTCCGTCCAAAGACGAGGTCTTTCGGCGGGGTCAGGGGCTTGGGATGTTTGGTATGGTGGATTTCAAGTTTGGAGGGCTGCAGCAAGGATGAGATGCTTGAAAGGAGAAAAATGGAATCATACATCAATGTCCGGAAGAGAGGCATGGTCTGCTGCGACTGGTATATCCAGAAGTGAGCTTTTGAGGCGAGCTCGGATGAGACTTGAAGCGCCCCATGAAAGCGAAGCAGAGGCGGGAGACCATCTGGAAGGTGTGCGCATCAGGGGGCGGAGGAGCGACATGGTCCGAGCAAAGGAAGGCTGGATAATTTTTGGTGATGTGCTGTTCTAAAAATAGTGATAAGCACGTGGGATGAAATTAGGTCTGCCTGTCTACTGCAGCCATGGCGAGGCCGAGAGACCCTCCGCCGCGGCTGAACATTGCTCCCAGTCTCAGTGCTCACCAGTCCACCTATTCCTACTCCCCAGCTCTCTCCACTCCCTTCCAGCACGGTTTTCTCCCGTCCTTTCCCGTTCATAACAACGCGTCCCAGACTCCCCTCCAGCCCTTCCCAGCCGCCGACCCTCTCAACAGACCCACCCATCACCCAAATTCTCCCAGTATGGCTCATCTAGCTGCAGCTGGCATCCATACACCCTTTTCTATGGGCCTTGTAGGTGGCCCTCACGGTCCCGCTCACTTTTCGCGGCCATCCCTCATGCTGGCTCCTGGTCAGCTACCTCCGTTCCCTCACAGACGGAGACAACCTAGTATCGGCGGTCCTCCAAAAGCTGTACTCGGCGGCCCCGCGCGCAAGCTGAGTCCCATTCCCCCAGGTGTACCTATCAGCCCTACGCCCCCCGCTAAATCTAAAAAGATGGTCGTCAACCTACCCAAGGAGACTGTTCAAGATGAAAACGGCCCTACACCTATACGACAGCCATGGGCCAGGTCACCTATACCCTCATGCCTGGGCAAGATGGAACAACCCCTTGAACCCCTTGAACTTGTCACACGCCAGGTTTATCCCCCTGATCATTGGAGGTGTATGATGCCCGAGGTTCTAGACGTGTTCCTACCTGGAAAGGTGCATTGCTATGTTTTCCGGTGCTCACGCTCAGACAAACTCAATTTTTTTTTACACACGTTAGGCTGCTTGGGATGAAATGAAACAGCAGGCTATTGAAGAAAAACTGGAACGACTGGGTGTGGAGCGTGGTTCGGGGAGTAATGTTCCCCATATTTATGCACCTCATGCTCGGGCTGCCTCGGTAAGGTCCTTTCTTCTCTAGCACGTGTCTATTGTATCAATAAATATCCTCATCAGGTATCAAATCCTGCCGACCCCCATATTCTCTTCTACAAGCTCAACCAACTTCAGCAGTCAACAGAGGGTTCGACTCTGAATTCTCTCAATGCTTCCCCTCAACTACAATTTGGTTTTTCACCTTCCCCTGGTTCTACTTTTCTCCCGCCTCGACATAACTATACCAAGTCATTGGCTCCTACTTATACCTGGTCTCCTCATGAGGAGATTGCGTCGTCGAATCCCTTTGGTCACGATGCAATTTTGGGGAATGATCACCCACAGCCTGGGTCGCCTTATATGTTGGAAAATGCTCCACCTGTTCAAATCAGAAAAAATCTCACTGCAAGTACTCGTCTACCATCTCTGTCCACCGTTCACCCATCGGAAGGGCGAATAGATTTTGCTAGAGGATTTGGTCTAGAAATTCCAGAAGAAGAGGAGCCGGCCGAAGAGGAGGTGCAGCAAGATGACAAACAGGATGAGTCCGACCGTGATGCTACTCAGGACATGGAATTAGATGAGGATGGTGAGCAGACAGATCATAGTGTCAGCCATCATGCGTCGTCTTCCCGGAGCAAGCATCACTCGAAACAAGCTTCTAAATTTTCAACCCATCTGTCACTTGGGTCGTTCGGAGGGAGTGATCTTGCTCCTTCAATCTTGCACAGGGCAGATCAGGGTCGCTTGGATGTACAGGAAGAAAAGGGAGCAAGCCACGTTGCCACAGATGACGTGGATGCTATCGGGGAATGGACTGCAACGGACTCATCCGATGATGGAGAGGTAAGATGAGCGATGCCTTGACTAATCTCTGCTCAATGCTTTTATCATCCAGAGTATTGGCGAGTGGTCCAATCCCTCTGACGAAGAAAGGGCTCGCAGTGCACGCATTGAGCGTAGATTGCGCCGTCGTGCTGCAAAGTTCAACCTTGACAAACCCAGGAGAATTCCCAATTTTCCTCGTCCGCCAGAAACCAGTGCACCATTCCCACCTTCACGGAAGGAAGATATGGCATCTAATTCCAGCGAAGATAATAACATTGTACTCGATCACCAGACACCCTACCTTTTGGTGGCACCTCCCTATTTCTCTCCAGCTGTATCGTCTCAGGTATTGCCGTGTTCCGGGAGCGACTCGCTGCCTTACTTGACACATGATCCTGCTCGAGCCCATTCGCATAACCCTTCTGAAGAAGTTTACCCCACGACAACCGAAGCTTATCATCAGCAGCAACCTTCATTCGGCAAAGGCGATCTCAATCCTTCTGCAAAACCATTTGTGGCCCGTGCATCCATGATGTCGTCACCTATCAAAATTTCCCATGATCCTTCCCTGTCTCAACCTCTCAATGTCGCTGCGCCCATCTTTAAGCCTAGCAGTGAAGCTTTCATGTTCCATCCTCCGCCTAGTGTTCCTCAAATGCCTATTCCTGAATTCCCTAAATCATTGCCGCCACCTCCGAGAAATAAAGAGGAAAGTTCACCATTTTGGACCCAAGGGCGAGAGAAGAAACAAAGACGTGGATCGGCGACTTCGATGGAGGAAGGAGGTAACATGACTTCGTTCAAATTTCCCCGGGATGTGGACTCTCCTCGTGGTGCTGTTATGAAACGATCTACACATCCTGGATCTAACCAAGATTTACCAGCGGAGCCATCCACTCATGCAAGACTTTCTGCCGTTGCTCGGCCTCTGTATGTTGATAGTCCATCTGTTCCGTCTAGAGATCTTGTTTCATCTGAGGAAGAGGCGTTACAAGATAAGGATGTTGACGATAGTGATGATAGTGATGAAGATGGCGAACCTGAATTTTCT